>JAAGKN010000168.1_pt1 | contig 136927 bp, 139 predicted proteins | sample 6206371 | NCBI WGS metagenome assembly JAAGKN01 (sample SAMN11533720, study PRJNA540317) | gut metagenome | isolation source: fecal pellets from male and female animal of same cohort | host: Peromyscus leucopus | place: USA:CA | collected 2017
GAGAAAATCATACCGATTTTATATGGCTTGACAATTTTCGCTATCATTTGTATAATAGATGCAGCAGAAAAAGGTGTAAATGTAGGACGGTTAGCCACGCTCCGAAAGGAGGTGGGACTATGTGGAGAAACTTATTACGCATTCTAATACTTATCATAATCTTCACATTGGTTTTTACTCAAAAAGTAAGCTAATCGCCCTCACCCAAAGGTAACGATTAGCTTTAAAAGTTTTATCTTTGGCTAACTGTTCAAAACAGTCCACCTTTTATCTGCTTTTATTATACGTCAAAACTTTCACTTTGTCAAGTTTTATATTCGTTCATTTCTGCTCGTGCAGAAACGAACCAAAGAACAATCTTTCAAGGTTTTTCTTTGAATTTTTTCTTTTAGCAAAGAAACAAATCTTTATTATTTTTTCATTTATTCGTTCATTTTCTCGCTTGTCCGAGAAAACGAACCAAAAGAGGGACATTCAGGGGACACCCCTAAAAAAACCCCGTGCGCCATACGGCGCTAAATCCGCCTGCGGCTCCTTGGCGGCGCAAGCGCCGCAAGTCCTCTAACGTATGAAAAAAAGATTTTAATAATAGACCATTGTAGCTGGAATAGTCTCTCGCCTTGGAGAACCCGCGCCGATAGGCGCCAGAGGGGGTGGTCAAGGAGGGGGGAACTAAGGTTTTCTTTCCCCCTCCTTGTGCCCTCTTTTGGTTCGTTTTCTGGGCAAGCAGAAAATGAACATATTTCTGGAAAAATAATAGACATTTCATAAAAAGTATGGTAAAATATTCTCGTCACACAATTAAATATTTCAAGCGTAATAGGCGCATTTTACCTATGGTAAAAATGCAGGCTCTATTTCCTTGTGCCCATTACGCAGGAATTTAATTGTGTGACAGCAAAGAGTCATGCGTTTTTCGGTGCGTGGCTCCGGCTACGCACTTTTTTTATGCCTAAGAGCGGCACAAAAACGGCTTATGATTACGCCGTGAAAAAGGGGCTTGAAATTATAAATATCAGGAAAGGAGATTGCACATATGGAAAGACAAAGACTTGCATACGAACTGAACAAGTCGGACTTTTACCGCGCTTTCAGCGAACGCAATTTTGATGAAATGTCTGACATCTACAATGAAATAACAAAATATGATGATATCGAAGTGAAAGACGGCGAAAATACCTGTTTTTTCACGGAAATTCTTGACGGATACAAAATCAAATTTCCGCCTGTTGCGACGGGTATTGTCCGCTCTTTCGGACAAGCCTTCTACTACGCTTTAAAAGACGATTGCATTGTTTATATAAGCAACGAATGTTTTGACGAAATTGAGAGTGAGGACATATTTTTTAAAGACTTCAAAAAAGAGAATATTGAAGTTGCCAAAGTGAAAATTACCGGAGATGTAATCACATATACGCCAAAAGCCGTTGAAACGCTTGGATTGGCGGTCGGAGATATTGTCAAAATCGTGATATGCAACGAATCATTTTATATTGAAAAATACAACCCGTTATTGGAAAACAAATTTTGATAGAGAAAGGATATGAGAAAAATGTTTGAATTATTATATGATACACAAATGAAAATTGCAGGAATAAATTTTACAGCACCGAAAGGTTTTTATATTTTTACGGACGAGGGAAGCATTGGCAGGAACGGGCTTGCCTTTGTTCCGAAAGAACAAGACTGCCGCATTGATATTTATACCGTTGCAAGTGATACGAATGATAATTTAAAAGAGAACTTTATCAAAGCTCTGAACTCGTATATCACCCACGGTAAAGTTCAGGAGCAGTTACGGAGCTATGTATACTCTATCGGCGCGGAATACGAAATCGACGAATCAAACTATTTTGAAGTTCACTTTGGAAAACATAAAGATTTTAATGAAAGAATTCAATTGTTAATCACCGTGAATAAACATAAAGCTGATATACGCGAGGTTTTAAACCGAAGGGATATACAAAAATTGCTTGACAGCTTTGAAATCATTAGCTACTTACAGTAAACAATTCTTATCTTAAAAGGGGCTTGTATCAGCCCCTTTTAAAATTATCGTTCTATTTTTTCGCGTGCCAGACGCAGCAATTCCGACTTGGAATTTTCTATCTTCTCCTCTAAAACGCACTCCATGAGATAATCTAAAATATAACCGATTTGCTTGCCGGGCGCAATCCCCATTTCTATTAAATCCCGCCCGTCAACCGCCAAATCCTTACGCTGAAAGCACTGCTGCTGTTCGATTATCGTATCGAAACAGGCTTGAATCTGCTGTATTTTTTTTAGCTTTTCCGGTTGAAACTGCGGCGCCTGCGCTAAAGTATCTGCCCGCCATATCTCAATCAGGCGGCGGAATTGTTCCTCCCCCATTCTATTCAGCCAACGCTTGACACACCTTGTATTCGCCGGAATGTCCAACCCGTGATACTGCACCAGTTCCGTCACCGCCCGCACGGTTTCTTTGTCAAACCGCAGGCGCTTTAAAATCACGCGGACAAGGTCCGCACTTTTTTCCGCGTGTCCGTAAAAATGCCCCGTTCCGCTTTCGTCCTCGGTGTAACAAAGCGGTTTTCCAATATCATGCAACAGCATAGTCAGTCGGAGAATACGCTCCGGCGGCACTGCTGTCACACTCTTTACGGTATGAATCCAAACATCAAAAATATGATGCGGATTGTTCTGAGCGAAGCCTGCCATAGCGTGAATTTCAGGAATAATTACTTCAAGCACGTCTCTGTAACGGGTTAAAATTTCCTCCGCCCCACGACCGCACAAAAGCTTGCACAATTCAACATTCAGACGTTCCGCCGCAATACGGCGCAGATATTCCTTTTTTTGCATAACCGCTTTTGCGGTTTCTTCCTCCAAATCAAAACCGTAAACAGACGCAAAGCGCAGAGCGCGCATGATACGTAGTCCGTCCTCGTCAAATCGGGCAGCAGCGTTGCCAACGCAGCGAATGATTCCCTGCTGCAAATCCTCTCTGCCGTCGAAGTAGTCTACCACTCCTTTGCGCGGGTGGTACGCCATAGAGTTAACCGTAAAATCCCGACGGCTTAAATCCTCTTTTAAATCACGCACGAACTCGACCCGCTCCGGGTGACGGTTATCCAAATACTCCCCTTCCGTCCGATAGGTGGTCACCTCATAGGGAACATGGTGGTACAAGACCGTCACCGTTCCGTGCTGAATTCCCGTCTCGATCACAGGGAACGGCGCAACACACGTCTTGACTTCTTTCGGCAACGCGTTGGTGCAGATATCCCAATCCTGCGGAGAAATTCCGAGCAAGCTGTCACGGACACAGCCGCCCACGGCATACGCTTCAAATCCATGGGATTCCAGTTTATCCAATATAGCCAGAGCGCCCTCGTCCATTTGCACGGCAATTCCCCCTTTTCTGTCAACCTAATCTAACAAGTCTTAAGCGGCTGTATCCGATAGCTACAAGAAAATTTCTCACCGACAGGCAATGTGATAATGCCTGCTTTTTGGGACAGTTCCGTTCCCTCTCCTGTTCTCCGTCCCATACTGTTCCACGGTTCCAAGCAAAGGAACGGCGCCTGCGCAGGGGGACATTCTGTCCAAAGAGCAAAGGTAGAGAAATTTTCAAATGAGAATTGAACGCCGTGTCCGCTTTTTTTGCTTTTTAACAGCAATGAATCAAAAGGCGGATTTTCAAATATCAATGCGTCCGGCTCAAAGAGAGCACGGCTGAGAGAAAGCACTTGTTCCTGATTCAGAATCCGTTTCTTCTTCTGCGGCTGAATTTCTCCCTCCGGACTGACGCAAAGAGAATCCAACGTGACCGTCTTGCCAAAATCCAGTACATAGTCCTCAAAGCTCTCTCCCTCCGCAAGAGGACAGGTGATGCCGGGATGACCGCCGATTCCAAACAACATATCTGTGTCCCCCGAATTCCGGACTGTAAATTCCGTACACACGCCCGCATCGGCTAAAGTATGCTTTACTTCTAATATAAACGGAAAAGGATATTTTTCGTGTGTCGCAGGGGAATCTGTCAAGCGGAAACAAAGAGAGTTCTCGGTCTGCTCTGCCAATTCAAATTCCATGCTCAACGCAAAGCCGTGTATCTCCGACATCGGATAAGTTTTTCCTTCAAACGTTAGAACACCGTCACGGCATCTGCCCACCACTGGGAAAAGGACAGGCGCACATTCCTCCCAATACGGCTCTTTGCGCTGCCAAATGTACTCTATCCCATTAAGGTCGGTCAAAGAAATTAACTGCGCCCCTCTGCTGTCAATTTTCGCCTGTAAGCCATCCTGTTTTAATGTATAAATCATCTTTCATCACCATGACCTTTCTGCTATGAAAATATTATGCTGAACCCCGATTCAAAACGAATCGGGGCATAATTTCTATACTATTCGGTTACTCCCTTGACGTCTACAATCTCGCCGTAACACTTCACGTATTTGGTGTCTACGGTTGTACGTGAACCAACGCCAATCACTTTGTTATCCTTTTGCGTATAATATCCGGAATCATTTTGCTTGCCGTCCACACGCATCGTAACAGAAACATCATATTTTTCCGGCACTTCAATTTCCGCAATTCTGCCGTCACTCAACTCACGAATAACCTTTGCGGGTTCATAAGTAACCGCGACAATCTCTCCCATATCTTCCCGTGTTTTGGAATCGATAACCGGTCCGCCTTTTTCAAACGCTTCTGCGGAATGAATCCTCACTTCACGGAATTTCATGGTGTATTCCAAAGAATGACTGTCGGTAACTACCGTTTCGGACGGTGCAATAAACTTAAAATACACGCCTGCAATAATCACTATAATTGCAATAACAGCCAATATATCAATAATGCTGACCTTGCCGAATAATTTTCCCTGCTTATTTATCATGACTGACTGCCCCCTTGCTCCGTTGTATTAAGGTTCAAAATATATCCTTCCGCGGAATAGCCTTTGCCGCGTACCACCGCTTCTTCTCCTACACGCAGGACAACACCGGATGAGCTAATCGAGGATTTGCTCTCTGTTGCCTCCGATTCCAATGTGAGTAAAATATCGTACTGATTAGGGATTTCCGTCCACTGTGCCGCGCCGTCTCCGCTCAGGTCATATGTCACCTTGCGCGCCGGGTTCACCTGTACGTCTATCACCTTTGCCGCCGCTTTCTCCTTTACGCCCACATTCACCAAATCTCCAACCTTAGGCAACTCGGTCAATCTTTGCTCCTTGCCGGTAAATTCCACCTGATAGGTCACCGTAATCTCCCGCGACGCTGCTGATGAATCGGAAGAGCCGCCAAACAGCCCTTTCATATAAAACACACCAACCACCGCCACGGCAACTACTGCTAAAATGATAATGACATCAACTACATTGAACTTTACTTTTCTCATCCGTGCTTCCTCCTGCTTTCATACACTTCAGAGTAAACCGCTTCAATTTGGCGGGTGTTAACCTCTGAAGTGAATTTTTCCTGATATATTGCAAGCGCCTGTTCGCGCATTTTTTCATAGAGTTCATCATCTCGGAACAACTTTATCAAGGCGTCCGCCATAGCTTGTGCGTCCCGCGTGGGAACAAGAAAACCATTGACCCCGTCTTGAATGACACCGGGGTTACCACCGAAATCAGTAACTACCGCCGGTTTGCCAAGGCTCATCCCCTCCAGCAGCGACAAGCTGGTCGCCTCTGTTCCGAACGAACAGTTAAGCTGAACATCCATCACATCCATAAGCGGGCGGACATCAGTCATAAATCCAAGCATAATCACATTGTCCTGCAAATGCTCCGCCTGTATCTGACGACGGATTTCTTCCTCCGTTTCGCCCGTTCCCGCAACGAAAAACTTGGCGTCTATTCCGCTATCTAAAACCAATTTTGCCGCTTGAACCAAATATTTATGCCCTTTGACCTCATTCAGCCGAGCGACAATCGCCGCCGACTTCTGCCCCTCCCGCAATCCGAATTTGGCACGTGCAGCCGCACGTTCCTCCGTATTCAGCGGCGAGAGACGGTCAACGCCGTTGAGAATCACCGTAATTTTTTTCTCGTTCACGCCGGTAGCGGTCAAGTTATCCTTCGCAGCCTCTGCCACTGCGATGATACGGTCGGAGGTACGGTTATTGATAAAGCCGTTAATCTTCTTGCCTATTCCCCGGGAAATTTTAGGGGAGGGCGGAAAAACACTGTGCCGTGTATAGACAATGCCGATTTTCAGACTGCGAGCTGCAAATCGCGCCGACATACTGGCATGTGTGTGTACAATATCCGGCTTTTGTTCCCGAAACAACCGTTTTAAATTTTTCACAGCCGTTCGGTCAAGAGACTTGTCCGCCATTCCCTCTACTTCAAATACAGGAACGTTATATTTTTCCACTTCCGGCTTTAATAAGCTGTTGGGAGGCAGAACAACCGAAACGTCAAATTTACTCCTGTCATACGTTTTCAAAAAAGTAAGAACACATTTGCCTGCTCCGCCGATATTCGTATCGGAAGAAACTTCCATCACTTTAATCACGCGCATCACCTGCCTGTTCCGTCAATGCTTGCTGCACATCCTGCTTGGCAAAATAGGTGCAAGACATACCGAGCGCGAGCATAATCCAAAATACTGCAAAAACACGATAATTATAAAAACAATTATCAAACATTCCCTGTACGGCAAAGCCGCAAACCGCGCCGCCAATAGCTACCATCATTACAAAGAGAGGAGAACCTTTCCCTGCAAGGTGACTGCCCGAAATTAAGTTTTTCAGGAAGAAAAATCCTATCAGCAGGAACAGACCGATTCCGACCACACCGGATTCCACTAAAATTTGCAGAAATAAATTGTGCGAATGCGGTGCAACAATAGAACTGTAGGAATAGAACGGATAAACCTGCGCAAACGCTTCCGCCCCCATACCGATACCGGAAATCCAAAAATCCGCTATCATTGCCAATGTTCCCATCCAAATATATACGCGATAGGATGTGGACGAATCACTCATATCACCGATACTCGTAAAACGGTTGATAATACTCTGCGGCAAAAGCATAGGAACAAAAGGCAGTGCAATCAGCGCAAGTCCCCACAGCTTACCCGCAACAAAGGTAACAAAAATTGCCGCTGCCGCCATGATTCCCACCCAACACCCGCGGGAAAAGGTTAGTATCAGCGCAAGCATTTGCACTGCGGCAATACCAGTAAAAATCAGCTTTGCAAGCGGCTTCTTTTTCGTCCAGATGAGACCGACGCACACCGGCAGCACTAACAAGATATATTCGCCCAAAACATTAGGATTTTCCAATGTGGAATAGATACGCATACGGATATCCTCAAACATTTCCTCATCAATCCACGCTTGCGTAACGTCCCACTTGAATACATACTGCGCAACCCCGTACAAACAGACCAAAAAGCCTGAAAGAACAAACACAGTCAGCAAATCGAACAACTGTTTCCTATTTTTCAGAGTGTTGATTGCCACAAAATAAATGCTCATAAATGCAAAATAGATTGCCCAAATCGTTAGACTCTTCATCTGCGCAAAAGACGTGATAGCCGCCATCAAATAAACTGCCAGCAAAGCAAGAATCAACAGTCCCATACCATCAAATTTCCATTCAAATTTTTTGGAGGTAACTGCCTTAATCACAAGAGAAACCAAGCACAAAAGCGCAAGTCCCGCAACCATCATAGTTGGCAAAATGGGCGCAAAAAACACGGTCAGATACAAGCCTGCTTCCACCTTATACAGAATCAAAAATACACCTGTCAAGCCAAAAATCAACAAAATGCCGTAAACGGGCGAAAGTACAGCCGAGATTATCCCCGCCAATATGCCGAACGCCACCGCTGCTATATAACGTTTAGGTGTAGCACACTTTGTCTGATAAAAGAAATCAAAGGAAAAATCACATTCCAAACAGCGGGACACAAAACGCACGAAAACTGAATCCCCCAGCCACGAGGTAAGGTTTATATTCAAAAACATGAGCAAAGCGCCCGCTGCAACGCCAATCAATGCGGTAACAGCCACCCCGTTGCCAAGTAGAATACTGCACAGGAAATAAAATAAACAGCCTGTACCGAGCAACACCCCGATAAACCGCAAATTGAGCGCTAACAAGTTGTGCAGCAAATACTTGCAGCAAGTAACAATGCCGCTGCCTTCCTTACCCGCTGTGAGCCGCTCGCAGCACTTGCGCTGAATCCAGGAAAAGAACCGGAACGGCAGATAAAAAATCCTGCCCACCGCGCTGGACATCACCGCTTCCTCCGAAAAATGGACCTTGCGAAACATACCGGTAATACGACTGTTTTGCCAACTGCCGGAAATTCCGTCATAAATTTTGCGGAGCAGCTTATAAACTCCGCTGTTTTTGATTAGTTCTGTCCAAATATACAACCATGCTGCCTGAAACCATCCGATATTATTCATGCCCTTCCTCCTTTGTGTCCTCAGTCAAAGCGTCCTTTCCTCTGCGGAAAAACGCGGAAATTCCTTTCTGTTCCTCTATCCGCAGGATAAATGATAAAATCAAATATACCAGCAATGCCGGCAACGCGGCAATGCAAAGCTGAACCAAGGTCAGCGCCATTCCGCCGTCCAACAGCCCATCCGTCAGTATATAAACCCCTTTCGCCGTCAAAAAAGCACAAATGCCGCAAAAGATTGTTTTTAATAAATTCCAAACAAACTTTCGTGTGATAACACCTTTGCGCCGCCGATTCATCACCGCGAGCAACAGCACTGCCATCACAAGAGAACTGACCGCCGCCGCGAGCGCAAGTCCGCCGATTCCCATTCGCAATCCGCCGACCAGCAGCGCCGCCATACCAAAGTTAACCGCAATACCAATCATAGAGGTAACCATAGGCGTTTTGCCGTCATGAATGGCGTAAAAGCTTTTGTTCAGCACTTCGCACACGGCATAGCCGACCATACCGAACGAATAGTAAAACAGAGCAGTCGCAGTCAGCGCGGTATTTTCGGCAGTGAATTCGCCGTGTTCAAACACCACACGGATAATCGGCTCAGACAACGCAAGAAACAGCGCCGCGACAAATACAATGATATAGGTAATCCAGCCTACGGAAACGCGGGTCATCTGCGCAAAACCGTCATTATCTTCCCCCGTATGGAGCCGTGAAAGTTTCGGAAAAATAAAATTCGTAATCGCGTAAGCGAACACACCTACCATAATAATATAAATTTTATTTGCCCAATTCAATCCGGAAACAGCGCCGTCTCCCAAGGTGGAGCCAAACGCCATGTTGATAACCACGCAGAGCGGCTGTACCCATGAACTGATTAAAATAGGCAGAGCAAGTTTTGCCGCTTCCAATAATCCCGGGTCTTTCAGGTCAAAGGAAAACCGATACCGATACCCTTTCTTATATAAAGAGGGCAGTTGAATAAACAATTGCAGCGCCCACGCAATCAGCATAGAAACCGCTACCCCCACCAGTCCCAGCTTGTCCCGAAATACCGCAAGATAAAGAATCATTGCTAAGTTTGAAACAAAGCTGATTAAAGACGGAATATTAAATTCTCCGAAAGACTGCAAAATCCCTACCGCAACATACGCTACCGCCGTAAAAATAATAGAGGGAAACAAAATCCTCAGCAGTCCTGCGATTTCCGTAATTTTCTCGTCCGTATAGCCGTGAAACATCAATGTGACCAAAGGTTTCGCAAAAATAACGCCAAGCAGTGTGATAACCGTCGTGATAACCGCCACAACCGTCATAAAATTATTGGCAAAACGTATTGCGCGCTCCTTGCCGTCCTGTTCCAAATACTGGTTAAATACAGGGACGAACGTAGACAAAATCGCTACGCCCAATACCATATCAAAAAACAGCAGCGGAATTTGCGTAGAGGCATTAAGGACATCGGACGCGTAGCCCTGTCCGTACACACTCGCAATCAATACCTCGCGCAGCAAACCGAGAAATTTCGCCATCAGAATAATAACAGCCATAAAACTGATGGTTCTTACCGCTTTTTTCGCGTTTTCATTCTTTGACAAAAACTTTCCCTTCTTCCTGTCCCGCTATTGAAACTCTCTGACAGACATTACTATTATAGTTGAAATTTACCCATATGTAAAGAGAATTTTCAAAATTTATCCTTATTTAATATTTGAGAAATCGAAAGAACGCGGAAACAAGCATCGCTTTTGCTTTTTTCGCAAAAGCAAACAAGTGGAGTTCAATCAAACAGGGCTCCCAAAAATGCAAATGCATTTTTGGGAAAGAGGAGGAACAATGAAGCGGGCGGATGTTTTGGTGTCGGGCGTCGTGAAATATGCCGGTGGCATATTCACAGTCCGATATTGTGAGGCTCGGGAGAGCCGAGCGATAAAATTCATTTATATTGACCAAAACGTAGCTTAACGGACTTTGCCTTCGGTTTTCAGGGCTCCCGAAAAGTCCTGCGCATCGCGCGTGACTTTTTGGGAAAGAGGAGCCGCAAGGGAGTGGGCGTATATTTTTGCGCTTTTGGCAAAAATGAAGCTTAACGAACTTTGCGGCGACGATGTGGCACGATATGTCACCCCTGAATGTGTTACACTCAAATTGTGGTAAACACCACAAATAAGATTTTTGCTGCAAACAAAATCAAAAAACACGAAAGGAGGGATTTTTATTCCTAATTTAACCACCCCATCTCCGCCGCCCATCGCGGCGGAGATGGGCGAAACTGTAAAGGCTTTGCGGGAATGGGGCGTCGCGCTGATTGACGAATTGACTTATCTGCTTGCCAATTTAGACAGCGGAAACGTGAAATGCGCCGGCAGCGTCAAGGCGGAAAACATTGACACTTCCACCGCGCGGATTTCCAACGCGCAAATCGGCGTGCTGAACGCAAGCAAACTGATTGCCGGCACAATCGATACCAACCGTGTGACGGTTTCCAGTGCGGACGGCAATCTGCAACTATCAGGTACTGCATTAGAAATCACAGACAAAAATAACAATCCGCTATTCTATGCAGGATATGACGTGGAACACAACCGTTTTGACTTCCATCTTTACGGAAAAGGCGGAAAGGGAATTTACCTCAACAGCGACGGAAACGCAGTGTTCAGCGGAATGCTGAGCAGCAGTGATATTTACGCAAGCAAAATCATCGGCACATCGCTCAGTGAATTTCTCTCACCGACAAGCAAACATTCCTTTGTACAAATTGACCGTGCGGGAATCAAAATGGCACAGGCGAATCCCGGCAAAGAGCATCAGCAAAAATTCGGGGCAACCATTGCTTCGGACGGAAGTATGGTGATGGCGTTGGGAGAGGGTGAAGGCGAGCCTGCCTTCTTTGAAAACGGTGTCGTATACCGTCCGGGCAGCTTTGTATTAAAAAAGAGTACGGATGACACCGCGCAAATCGGTCTGTGTGCGCAAAACAGCGAAATTCAATTTGAAAACGGAGAGATAAATCTCGCGGCAAAAAATGTTACCGTCAATGGAGAAGAAATCGCCACAAAAAGCGAGCTTGCAGAGCTGCGGCAGCAGATTGCCGCCAAATAAAAGGAACCTATGACAGGAGGAAACAACGCGAAAAAACATCACGTTAAGCCTCCGGCGGAATGATGCGTGTGCGAAATTTTGCTCACAAAAAACGTTCGCAAACGCACATACGCTAATCTCCATTATACGCCTTATCCGCCCACAGTAAGGCGTCGGAGAAATTTTTCATTACTATTTGTGGGCGGAAAGGCTATGAAGATTAAAATGAATCAACTGTATAACGGCGTTATCACGCCGGAGTTTTTTCGACAAGTGCAGGATAGCTTTCTGTTGTATAAGGAACACAAACAGCAGTTTGACCTGCGCATCATTGAAAACAACCGTTGGTTTAAGGCGCAACATCTGTCCGCCGGGGAAGATATTCCCGCGCCTACCACCGCTTATCTTTTCAATGTAATTGCAAACAAACACGCAGACGCCATGGACAATTACCCCGAACCAAATATCCTGGAGCGTGAACCTGAGGACAGAGAATCGGCGGAACAATTAAAGCGCATTCTGCCGCTGCAACTGGAGGCGTGTCGGTTTAAAACAACCTACAGCCGCGCCTGGTGGTATAAACTGAAAAACGGTGCAGCCTGCTATGGCGTATTTTATAATCCGGAACTAAATCAGGGACAAGGCGATATTGATATCAAAAAAATCGATTTGCTGAACCTTTTTTGGGAACCGGGCGTTACAGATATCCAAGACAGCCGTTTTCTGTTTCTGACCGCGCTGACTGAAAATTCCGCCCTGCGCGAACGCTATCCGCACTATGCGGAAAAGTTCAGCGGAAACGGAAACAGTGTGGATATTATCACCTACGATGACTGTTTGAATACCAATCAGGACGACATTTACAAAGATAAAACCATGGTCATTGACTGCTATTACAAAAAAAGGCGCGGCAACCGCACGACTGTGGAACTGCTGAAATTCTGCGGCAACACTATTTTAGAGGCAAGCGAGGACGGCGGCGATGGAGGTTTGTACGAACACGGGCGATATCCGTTTGTCATGGACACCATGTACCCCGACGAGGATAGTCCGGTTGGATTTGGTTTGATTGACATTGTGAAAAGTCCGCAGATGTACATTGATAAGCTGGACCATCTTATTAGCCGTAATGCGCTGATATCCGGAAAAACAAGGTTTATGGTCAAGGATAACGGCGGTATCAACGAGTACGAGCTTATGGACGTCAGCAACGATGTCATTCACGTCGCAGGCTCGGTCAATGACGACAATGTACGTGAATTGCAAACAAAACCACTGCATCCGTACATCATTCAGCATCGGCAGAACAAAATTTCCGAATTAAAAGAAATTGCAGGAAACCGTGACTTCCAGCAGGGCGGAACAGTCGGCGGAGTAACTGCATATTCTGCTATCACCGCGCTTCAGCAGGCAGGGGAAAAGCTGTCCCGCGATATGATTCAACAAGGTTACGAAGCATACAAAGATATCATCTATCTATGTATTGAACTGATACGGCAATTTTACCGCGAGGCACGCTGTTACCGCGTCAGCCGAACGGACGGAACAGGGGAGTATCTCTCCTTTTCGGGGCGTTCACTGCGCCGCAAGTTGCATGACGGCTGGCATCGAGCAGTATTTGACATATCGGTCAGTCCGCAAAAGAACAATCCGTACAGCAGGGTTGCGCAAAATCAGACTATGACCGAACTTTGGAAACTGGGTGTATTCAGTCCCGAAATGGCGGATCAGGCACTGCTGTTTTTGGAATGTATGCAGTTTGATAATAAGGAGCGATTGATTGAGGGGCTGCAAAAGCTGAAAGAGAGCCAAAAAGAAAAAACGCCCGATGCGCCAAATGACGCACCGGACGAAGATAAAAACATAACAGCATAATGCGCACATTTTTTAAATTCATCAGGTCAGCAACACCTTGCCGCGCGTAACAATCCGATCTCCCTCATGGATATGAATAGGACGGTAGGCAGGATTGAGCGATACAAGCAGAGGACGGCTGCCTTCATAGCAAAGCTGTTTGCAATAAGCGCTACCGTTGAGAACAAAAATTCCGATTTCCCCCTCCTCCACCGAAGGCATATATTGCAGAAATATTTTGTCGCCATCATGTATCAGCGGTTCCATACTGTCACCTGAAATATGGATCACCGCGTCCGCCTCCGGCGGAGCGTCTATCTCAATGATTTCACTGTCCGCATCATCTAAATAATTACCGAGACCGGCGGCAGCCGACTGAGTAAAAAGGGGCAGTTTGCGCAATCCGTATTTCAACGGCGGCAAAGAGGATTCCGTTTCTCCGCTGTGCTCATCCTCTGTCCACTGCAAAGAAAAATCCAGATGATTTTTCAATTCGGCATAGCCACGTCGGTCTAAAAGCCGAATCTGCCGCAGCATTTTCATCTCAGCAAGAGTAAATCCCGTCTCCTTATTGAAAGCTTCTCCTGTCAGAGAATGAAAATATCCGAAAATATCCGAAATACCGTATAAATGGCACAGTTTTAAAAACATACTGACGGCAGGCTCGGAAATCCCTGTTTCCCACGCGCTGAGCGTAGACTGGCGCACTTGCAAAGCGTCACAGACCTGCCTCTGCCGCAAGCCGCTCTCTTTGCGCGCCGATTGTAATAAACTGCTAAGTTGTAAATCCGCCATAAACGAACACCCCGTTTCTGAAAATTAACGTATTCGAGGGGCGATAATCCCGAAATACGCTGATACCATAATCATTCCACTATATTATAACAAATAAAATCATATTTTGCAAGTATAAAAAACAAAATTTTTGTTATTTTCTCACTTGACAAACAAAATATTTGATATTATAATAAAACCATATCGAATATTTTGTTTTGAATAAAAGTATCATATGAGAATAACAAAATAGAAAGGAAAAAATGACACATCCTGATATTTTGAAGATGGAACGCGACGGCTGTCTGGATTATCCAAACGAGCCAAAGTATATCGGTGACTGCCTGTACTGCAATCACGGACTGTATGACGATTATGCACACTGTGAAAGCAGAGACGGTATGTTTTGCGATCTGGACTGCTGCCACGCGTTCTATAACATAGAAGAAAAACTTTAATGAAAGGAAAAGGAGCGAGAAACATGACATTCTACAACGCGGAGGAGGTAAAACAATGGCTGAAAGATATTTTATACACGCGCCGTCAATTACGGCTGAAAATTCGGTTTTATCAAGATTTAATTGAGGATACTCAATCGGGCGGCGGTTTTCGTTTTTCGGATGAATCAATCGAAAAAACTTCTGTTTCGCCCGCGATGAAAAAAATTATCAATCCCGAAGTATATCGGACAAAAATCACGCAATTACAAACGGAACTGCTCCGCCGAACAGAATTGTTTGATAAAATGATGAACAGTCTGCGCGGCGAGGAACGCTGCATCATGACTGCAAAGTATTTGAACGGTATTTCATGGGAGCACATGGAAGCGCATATCCCTTACTGCCGGAGACAAGCAATCCGGATACATAATAAGGCGCTGGAAAAATTGGTTGATATTGACTGGGAGGTGGAACGCAATGAAGAAAACGCTCACCGACAAGCAAAAACTTGTCTTGCAGGCGCTCGTCCGTGACGGGGCAACTCATGCGGAGGCAGCGAAAAAGGCAGGCGTCGCGCCGACAACAGTCAGCCGCTGGATGAATCATGACGAATTATTTATCCAGCAATATGAGCATGAGTGCAGAAAAATGTATCTTGCCGCGCAGCATCTCTCCCGTTCCAAGGCGGGAAAAGTACTGAGTAAACTTTGCCAACTCATGGTTTGCGGAAACGAGCGGGTGGAACTTGCCGCCGCGAAAGAAATTCTCGACTTTGCGGAAAGCAAGGTTGCAAGCGCGGAAAACGACCCCAAGACAACTGACAGAGAATTTACGGTAAACGTAAACGTAGTGTAAGGACGACGAACAAATGGAATTGAATTTAACGATTACAAAACGGCAAAAGGCATTTATTGACGCAAAGGCAACGGAAGTCCTTTTCGGCGGTGCAGCGGGCGGCGGAAAGTCCTACGGTCAAATTGCGGACGCTTTGCTTTACGCCCTGCAATACACAGGAAGCAAACAACTCATTCTGCGCCGCACCTTTCCTGAGTTGGAACGCTCGCTGATATCCGTATCCCTTGCACTCTACCCCTCCTCTGTCTGCAAATACCAAAGCACCAAACGAAAATGGAACTTTGTCAACGGTTCTGTCATAGAATTCGGCTATTGTGACGCCGAAAAAGACGTCTACCATTATCAAGGGGCGGAATATGACGTGGTGCGGTTTGACGAACTGACACATTTCACACGGGAGCAATATCTCTATCTGCTCTCCCGCGTCCGCGGCGTAAACAATTTTCCAAAATCGGTGAAATCCACCGCCAATCCGGGCGGAATCGGTCACGCGTGGGTCAAGCAAAGGTTTTTAGACGGCAAAACACCCGATGAGATATATACAGACGAAAGCGGAAATTCCACCATATTTCTCCCCTCATTCATCCAAGACAACAATTTTTTGATAGAAAGTGACCCGCTCTATCTGAAACGGTTGGAACAACTGCCCGAAAAAGAAAAAAAGGCGCTGTTGTACGGAGACTGGAACATTTTTGAGGGGCAAGTATTTGCCGAATGGCGGGACAATCCGCAGGGCTACACCACGCGGCGCTACACCCATGTGATACGCCCGTTTGAAATTCCAAAGGAATGGCGACGATTCCGCGCGTTCGATTTCGGATACTCCAAGCCGTTTGCCGTGACATGGTTCGCGGTTGACCATGACGGTCGGGCGTATCTTTACCGCGAGCTTTACGGCTGTACAAACACGCCGGACACCGGAATCAAATGGACCGCGCAGCAAATCGCAAGGGAAATTTTAAAAATTGAACAGGAACATGAGGCAGGACAACGCATCACCGGCATTGCCGACCCCGCCATATGGAACGCTACCGGCTCAGAAGAGGGAAGCATTGCTGAAATGATGCAGCAATGCGGTGTATACTTTGAAAAAGGGAAAAACAACCGCCTTGCCGGAAAGATGCAGGTGCATTACCGCTTGGCAATGGACGGGCGCGGCGTACCGATGATGTACGTCTTTCAAACCTGCCGCAACACCATACGCACTCTTCCTCTGCTTACCTACGACCCCTCCAATCCCGAAGACGTCGACACGCGTCAAGAAGATCATATTTATGACACCATCAAATATTTTCTGATGGCAAATCCCATTCCGCCGCGCGGAAATACAGAACCGCAGGAAATTGACGAGTTTGACCCGTTGAACCAGCGCACAGCGGAATATCAGCGTTTTGTGCTATAGACAAACCCACCCGTTATACTTGACGGGTGGGTTTGCTTTCTTTTTACACTAATTCCGTAAAATCATGGACGTAACAATCTGCCTCCAGTCGGAGCGCCTCCTGCTCCGCGCCGGAAAATTCATCTTCAATCACCGTCACCCGCAAACCGATTTCGTGCGCGGTGTGAACAGCGGTGAGAATATCTTCAAACAGCATACAATCTACAATTTCTACTCCCAAACGCTTAGCACATTCCAAATAAATATCAGGACAGTCCTTGCTCTTTCCCACCTCGTCCGAATAGACGATTACGTCAAACCAATCATAAATTCCATGCGATTTCAGCGCCGCTTCGCAAAGTTCCTTCATGCATGAAGTAGCAACCGCCAGCTTGATTCCGTTCTCACGCAGACGCCGCAGATACTCTTTCGCGCCCGTTTTCATGGGAATTTTGCTTTGATAATATTCCAAAACCATATCCCGCCACTGCTGCATGATTTTTTCCGCCGTAAGCGGAAGATTATACCGTTCCTTAATATATTTGGAACTTTGCTGAACGGTCATATAAGTGACCTCGTTCAAAACCTCAGGGTAAACTTCATATCCATACTCCGCCAGATAATCAATCAAAAGCCGATCCCATACCCACATGGAATCCAAAAGCGTACCGTCCAAATCAAAAATCGCTGCTTTCCATTCCATAGCCACGCACTCCTTTACAGACGGCAAGTCATCTCTTTCAATTCCTGTGCCGCTTTCTTTGGATTTTCGCTGCCCATAATGGCGGAAACTACCGCCACTCCGTCAATTCCACTGCCGTATAACTGTTCCAAATTGCCCGCGTTAATACCACCGATTGCCACAACAGGAATAGACAGCGCTGCCTTAATCGCGCGCAGTGTCTCCATAGCGACAGCGTCCGCGTCCGCCTTGGTAGAAGTCGGGAACATTGCCCCTACTCCCACATAATCCGCGCCGTCCGATTCCGCCCGCTGTGCCTCCTCTAAATTTCCCGCAGACAAGCCGAGGATTTTCCCCTCGCCCAACAATCGCTTTGCAATGTCGGCAGGCAAATCGCTTTGCCCGATATGCAAGCCGTCCGATTCCGCCGCAAGCGCGATGTCCAAACGGTCATTGATTAGAAGCGGAACGTTGTAACGCTGTGTAACCGTTTTCATGGCAACCGCCGCCTGATAAAATTCACGGGTGGAAAGCTCCTTCTCTCTCAACTGCACCAACGTTACCCCACCAAGAATAGCCTGCCGCACCCACTCCTCCATTTGGTCACGGGAACGGATATCACTGTCGGTCACAAGATACAGGGAATAATCAATTTTAGCCATGGTACACCTTCCCCCTGCTGTAAACGGTTTCAGCGTCTATGTTATAGATATAATCAAGCAATTTGACATGAAATGTTCCGATACCGGCATTGTTTGCGAAAACGTTTTCATGCGCCATTTCACCTGCCAACCCAACCATAACGGTCGCCGCAAGTGTACCGTTCAGCGTTTCTCCCGTGCCGCACATTGCGCCGCAAAGCGCGCTGAGCATACAACCCGTCCCCGTGACATCGCAAAGCATCGCGTCACCGTTTTTGATATAATAGATTTCCTGCCCGTCCGAAATAATATCAATGGCGCCCGTTGCGCATACAACCGCCTGATGCGCCGCCGCCAAATTCTTTACTATCGTGCCGAACTGCGCGGCATTTTCCTCTGTCACTTCATCTTCCGCCGCAGCGTCCACGCCTTTTCCGCTGTTTTCCACTCCCGCCAAGGATTTAATCTCGGACATATTGCCGCGAATAACACTCGGTGTAATTTCGCTCAAAATCTGCTGGGAGAGTTCTTGCCGAAGCTGAATCACGCCCACTCCCACCGGGTCGAAAATAATAGGGACACCGACCTCTTTCGCTCGTTTTCCCGCGCGGAACATCGCGTCCGTCGCTTGCTCGCTGACAAGACCAAGGTTGAGCACCAACCCTTGTGAAACGCTGACAAATTCCTCCACCTCACGCGGGTCGTCTACCATTGCGGGAGAGGCGCCCGCCGCCAAAATAATATTGGCGCAGTCGTTGATAGTCACGCGGTTCGTGATGCAATGCACCAATGGCTTTGCCTTTTTTACGTCCGCCATAACAGAAACTATGTTTTCCAATATTTGATTATTCTTCTCCATTGTTCATACCTGCCTTTCGATACAAGTTGTAAAAATGATTGGTCGGTCCGCATCCCGCGCCAATCTCTAACGCATGTTGAATTCCTATTGTAATATACTCCTTTGCAGCTTGCACCGCTTGGTCGGCAGACATTCCGTTTGCCAGATTGGCGGCAATCGCGGACGAAAGGGTACAGCCTGTGCCATGCGTGTTTTTGGTGTCGATTCGCGCACCGCCGTAAGTGTAAAACCGTTCGCCGTCATACAGCAAATCCTCCGCGGTATCCGTCAAATGTCCGCCTTTGATTAACACATACGCCGCGCCCGTTTCTTTCAGCTTTCGCGCCGCAAGTTTTCTGTCTGCCTGCGTAACAATCGTCATACCGGTCAGGATTTCCGCCTCGGGTATATTCGGCGTCAGCATAACCGCCAGCGGTAACAGTTCTTGTTTCAACGCCTCCACAGCATCCGGCTGTAGCAGGTGAAATCCGCTTTTTGAAACCATAACCGGATCAAGCACTATAATTTTCGGGTTATACTGCCGTAACTTCTGCGCAATCGTCCGAATACTGGCGGTTTGTGAAACCATGCCAATCTTCACCGCGTCTACGCGAATATCAGAAAAAACCGCGTCCATCTGCGCCGCAATGATTTCGGGCGTAATGTCCTGCACTGCCGTAACAGCGCAGGTGTTCTGCGCGGTCACAGCGGTAATAACACTCATACCATAACAGCCGTGCGCAGAAAAAGTCTTAATATCCGCCTGAATTCCCGCACCCCCTCCGCTGTCCGACCCTGCTATTGTAAGTAAATGTTTCATATCGTTGTTTCCTTTCTGTCCTCAACAGTTTTCGCAAATGTCTCAACGCAAATTTCGCGAGAAAATTGTTCACGTTGTGCGACTACGCTAAGCGCATGCTCAAGTCCGTTGTCCCGCAATAAATTCGAGATTAAAACCATTCGAATTGGGCGAGTACACCAAGCAACACAAGCCCGTTAAAAAATTTGCTTAGATTGTCGTCTTAACGCAAATTTCGCGAGAAAATTGTTTAGATTGTGCTACTATGCTAAGTATATACAAGCCTGTTAAAAAATTGTTTAGATTGTCGTCTTACCGCAAATTTCGCGAAAAAATTGTTTAGATTATGCGACTATGCTAAACATACATAAGTCCGTTAAAAAATTGCTTAGATTGTCGTCTTACAGTGAGCGGTGCTGTACAAAGGTACTGCCCCGAACGAAAAGGCGGCAAGATAAGTGATTTTTTGGCGGGCGACTTAGATGCCGATGTCTTCGCCGCGCAATATCCTATTCATATTCTTCACTGCGCATTGTTCGCCGCACATGGTACAGGTGTTTTCCAATTCCGGTTTGGAACTTTCGCGATAACGACGGGGCTTGTCCGGCTCCAAGGCCAGAGAAAACATTTTCTCCCAATCGGTTTCACGTCGGGCGTCGCTCATCTGATTATCCCATTCCCGCGCGCCTTTGATACCTTTGGAAATATCCGCCGCGTGCGCCGCAATCTTAGAAGCGACGATTCCCTCGCGCATATCCTCCAAATCAGGCAGGCGCAAATGCTCCGCCGGAGTAACATAGCAGAGAAAATCCGCGCCGTTCGCTGCTGCAATCGCACCGCCTATCGCGCTGGTAATATGGTCGTATCCCGGCGCGACATCCGTCACCAAAGGTCCGAGCACATAGAACGGCGCGCCGTGGCAAAGCCGTTTTTGCATTGTCATATTGGCAGCAATCTCGTTTATCGCCATATGCCCCGGTCCCTCTACCATAACTTGCACGTCCTTTGCCCACGCGCGCTTTGTCAGTTCGCCCAGCACAATCAGTTCGTGAATCTGCGCCGCGTCGGACGCGTCGTCAATACAACCCGGACGGCAGGCGTCACCCAAACTGATAGTGACATCATATTCCGCGAGAATATCCAGCAACTCGTCATAATATTCAAAAAACGGGTTTTCGTTCCCTGTCATCTCCATCCACGCAAACAAAAGCGCGCCCCCACGGGAAACGATGTTGGTGCGCCGCTTGTTCTCCTTAATGCGGCGGGCAGTCTCGCGATTGATTCCGGCGTGAATAGTCATAAAGTCCACGCCGTCCTCCGCGTGCTGCCGCACCACCTTAAAAAAGTCCTCTTTGGTAAGCTGCGCGAGTTTGCGCTCGTGATAACCGATCGCGTCATAGATTGGAACGGTTCCCAGCATGGCAGGAGAAAATTCCAGCACTTTTTGACGGAACTCTCTCGTCTTGCCGTAATTGCTCAAATCCATAATCGCCTCTGCTTTCATATCGATTGCGGTACGCACTTTTTCCAATTCGCGCTCAATGTTAGCGCAATCCTTAGAAATGCCGAGATTGACATTGATTTTCGTTTTCACCCCCTGCCCGATTCCCTCCGCGCTCAAACTCTTGTGATTTTTGTTTGCGGGAATCGCGATTTTTCCCTCAGCGACCAAGGCGCGCAACTGTTCTGTATCCATACTTTCTTTTTGCGCCACCGTTTGCATTTCGGGAGTAATGATCCCCTGTTTTGCCGCGTTCATCTGCGTTGTGTACATATTTTTCACCCTTTCCTGTAAATTAAACAAAGCGCCTTCGGCGCACGCCATACGGCGGGCATAGAAGGATAACGCTTTGTTTGTGCCCATATGCGTTTCTGACCGTAGGGAAGAAAATCTCGCATAGGCATTTAATTTTTTTAAATTTATAGAAATTTTCTATAAATTAAAAAATGCTTTCCAATACGGAAAGCACGGAATGACAATAACTTCAAACCTTATGCTTTCCTACGGTGGTATCAGCCACATCAGGTTCAAAGGGTCAGGCTCACAGCCTTCTCAACCAAAAGGTCCCCCCAGCATTTTTGTTTATTCTATCACAATAATGTCGAAATTGCAAGAATTTTTTTATCCTTACCACTATGATGCAGAAATTTCGACACAAATTTATAAAAAGTTAAGATTTCTTTTATATGCGCTTTCACTTTTTCCGCTAAACTGGTAAATGTAATCTATTTGTATATTTTAACAAGGAGTGAATAACAAATGAGACAAACCTCTCCTAAAAAGCGTCAGGGGTGTGCTTTTCCACTGATGCTTCTGGTTATTATTTTTGTTTTATTTTTCGGCTACTGCAAATTTGCCAACGGTTGGGGACTTGCGGAAGGCTCTGCGCAAAACTTTCCCTCCGGCGCAACCTATGAGGAAAAATTACAACTGCTCTCACGCAGTATGCCGCAGGCAAAACAGGTATTAAACCATATAGACGAATATCCGGACGAAATTCTTGACCTGCTGCTGCGCAATCCCGAAACCAAGGATTTCGTCTTGGATTATCCGAAAAAGAAAGGCGGCACAAGCGGCAAGCCGGATATCTCCAAAGATTATAAGCGGGGCGAGATACCGCATTTTCTGCAGTGGGACAAGCGTTGGGGATATGACAGCTACGGCAGCAGTAATATTGCTGTCAGCGGCTGTGGCCCAACCTGTCTGTCCATGGTATACACCGCGCTGACCGGCAAGTTGGATTACGACCCAAAAACCATGGCTGAATTCAGCAATAAAAAGGGCTATTACGTTGCCGGCAGCGGAACTTCGTGGAAACTGATGTCTGACGGCGCGAAGCAACTCGGCCTTTCCTCGCGGGAACTTGCGCTTTCCCGCGACGGCATGAAATCTGAATTGAATAGCGGACATTTCATCATTGCCAGTTTAGGGCCGGGTGATTTTACGACCTCAGGGCACTTCATTGTAATCTATGACGCGGACAAACACGGAAACTTTCGCGTCCTTGACCCGAACAGCAACAGCAAAACCAAAAAATCATGGAGTTACGAAACGCTGTCCGGTCAAATTTTAAATATGTGGACGCTGTCGAAAGCGTAATATCCGTTGTCTGCCCGTGATAGACTAAGTTTTTTACAGTTTCTGTCAGCGCACCAACAGTTTGCGCAATAGATCTACGGGAACAATCGTAATTGCCAGCATCAGTACGACAAGCCATTCTTTTACATTCAGTCCGGCAGTGCGGAGCATAATTCCGCCGAGGTAGGTCATGGCAACCTGAACCGCACAAATCATACCGATTATCCATAAGAATTGCTTGTTAATTGAGATATTTTCCAGTAAATCTACGCCGTCCGCCCGCGCGTTGAACGAGTTAAAGATACAGATAAAAATGAAAAAGGTGAAATATCCTGTGTAAAAATAAATCTGTCCTTCACCCGTACGGAACACGGCGGCAATTTGCGGCAGAGCAAAAAATACCATGCTCAGCGCGCAAATATACAAACCGTCTACAATAATCGCGCTCCACATTCTTTTATCAATAATATCTTCATCCCGCCGTTTGGGTTTTTCCTGCAAATATCGGCGCAAAGCTGGTTCACCGCCAAACGCTATTGCCGCAAGCGTGTCCATGACCAAGTTTATCCAGAGCATTTGCGTAATGTCCAGCGGCTTTTCTATCCCCATAATCGGTCCGAGCAAGGACACGGTTACAGCCGCCACATTGATGGTAAGCTGAAACGTGATAAACTTTTTAATGCTGTTATAAATCGTTCTGCCATACAATACCGCATTTTTGATTGACAAAAAATTATCGTCCAAAATCACGATGTCGCCCGCCTCTTTGGCAACTTCCGTGCCGCTGCCCATCGCAAATCCCACGTCTGCTCGTTTGAGCGCGGGAGAATCGTTTACGCCGTCTCCGGTCATGCCGACCACCAATTCCATCTCCTGCGCCAGACGAACCAAACGGCTTTTATCGGTAGGCAGCGCCCGCGCAATGACGCGAATGTCAGGCAGGCAATCCTTAATTTCATCATCTGTCATCTCCTGCAACTGCGCCGAGGTCAAAACAAGCTCATCACCATCACATAACAGGCCGGCGTCTTTCGCAATCGCGACCGCCGTCTCTTTTTTATCTCCGGTAATCATTACAACCTGTATTCCCGCCCGTTTCACCTCAGCGATAGCGTCTCTCGCCTCACGGCGCACCTCGTCGCGCACGCCGATTAAACCAACCAAAGTCATTTTCTCCGGCAAACGCCCCTCTTCCGCCTTCTGCTCCGACACAGCAAAGGCAAGCACACGGATTGCGCGGTTTGCCAAGGTGTTGACCGTCTTGTCAAGTTCGGTGATACTGCGCAGTGGCACGGCAGTACCGTTCTCGTCATAGTAAGAATCACAGCGTTTGAGAATCAGCTCCGGCGCGCCCTTGATTAAATAGCCGGAAAATTCTCCCGATATTTGAGCGGCAGAAAACTTTTTATCACTGCTAAACGGAATTTCGCTAAGAATATGTATATCGTTGAACCGTTTTTCCACCCCGCCGGACACATATTGCAAAATTGCCTTTTCAGTAGCGTTACCGCCGATAATTTTATTGCCCGAAAGACGGGCGGAGGAATTGCAGACGGCGGAAATATCCAGGATTTGTCTCAAATTCTGCGGAATAGAGCGGTAACTCAGCACCTTTTTATTGTCGCCCTGTATAAATTCCACCACTTCCAACTGCCCCTTGGTAATGGTTCCCGTCTTGTCAGAGAACAGGATATTGATGCTCCCCGCGGTTTCAATTCCAATCAGCTTGCGCACCAGAACATTACTTTTGAGCATTTTTTTCATATTAAGCGAGCAGACAATCGCAATCATCAGCGGCAATCCCTCCGGTACGGCAACCACGATTACAATAATACCCAAAATGAAGGTTTCCACCAAGTCGGAAAGCACTTTGCCTGTATCCGCAAAATACGCCGCGATTTCCGCCGCCTGAAAGTGATTCGCCATGACGGCGTTCTGAAACAGGCAAATCAGCACAATCGCAACCGCCCCGATATAACCGAACCTGCTGATGCTTTTGGCAAGCTTTGTCAGTTTGAGCGTCAGAGGACTTTGCCGCTCCTCCGTTTGCGCCTCATGGGTTAACCGACCGTACACGGTGGAATCCCCCACCGCTTCTATACACATGACCGCCTCTCCTGCGCAAACCACACTGCCGCGAAAGACCTGGTGCTCATTCCAAAAATCCGCCAGTCTGATTTTTGCGGGCTTGCCGCCGGCGCGCGGTACTTTTTCCTGTTCCTTACTCTCTCCGTTCAAGGCGGACTGGTCCACCTTTACACTGCCGCCGATGATACTGCCGTCGGCAGGAATAAGGTCGCCCGCCTGAAGCAAAACCTGATCCCCTATCACCAAATCCTGAATCATTACTTCTTCTAACTTTCCGCTGCGATAAACTTTACAGAGAATTTGCGACGCCTCGCTCTGCAATTTCTGAAAGGTGGACTCGTTGCGGTATTCGGAAAACGTGCTGACCAATGTCGCAAGCAGCATCGACAGCAGAATTCCTGCGCATTCGTACCATTCCACCTTGCCAAAAAAGGTGAAAAGTACATTGATACCCAGCGCCACCATCAGAACCACAATAATCGGATCGTTAAAGCTTTGTAGATACCGCTGCCAGAACGGGGTACACTTTTTCTCGGTAATCGCGTTTGTGCCATGCTCCTTGCGGGATTGTTTTACCTCTTCCCTGCTTAAACCTTTGTAATTTTCCATCTTCTTTTAACCTCCGTTTAGGCATAACAAAGTCAAAACACATATGCCATGTTTGTCCATATTCTAAGTTATGCGGACAAGCAAGAGGATATGACCGTATTCACGAAAAATATTTTTCGACATATTGTGTAGGTAGGGAGGAGGGATATTTTGTACATAGCAATTCTACTGTTCGCCGTCTCCATGAGCATTGATGCTTTGGGCGTCGGCACAACTTACGGACTGAAAAACATAAAAATCTCATTTTTACCAAAATGCCTGATGAGCGTCCTGTCTTTTCTGTATTCCGCCGCCGCCATGCGGCTGGGCGGTTTTCTTGCCGAATTTCTGCCCAAGCAGGCGGGCGCGTTCGCCAGCGGTCTTATGCTGGGCGCAATCGGAATATATACACTCTGCGGAGCGGTTCGCTCCTGCCGCGAAAAAACCGAGGACACACCGCATATGGCGCCGCCCTCCGGCGGTGCGCGCGTTCTGCACCGATTTATTAAACCACTCGGAATTTCTGTCACGATTATTAAGCACCCGACCGCCGCCGACTTCGACGGCTCGCGCAGTATCGACTGGAGGGAATCGCTTTATGTGGGACTGGCGCTTTCCTTTGACGCAATCGGAGCGGGAATCGGATATAGTCTGAACGGCGAGATGTGTTATCTTCTCCCCGTACTGATTGGCGGTTTTCAATTTTTATTTTTGAGTCTCGGCTGCGCGTTTGGGGAAAAAATCAAACAAAACTCCCGTTTAAACCAAAAAATTCTTGCGTTTCTTCCGGGGCTTATCATGTTGGGGCTGGCGATTACACGGTTTTTGTAAATGGAAGTGGACAAAAACGAATATTATAACAAAATAAAAAGATGAAAAAGCTGTTTGACTTTTTTGCAAATCAGGGAATAGAGAGGCTTAGTAAAAAGGACTTCCGAAAGATGAGTTATTCTGTTGTCATAGAATATTGCGGTTACACTGCCGTGTAGAGGTTGTTCATTTTCTCGCTTGTCCGAGAAAACGAACCAAAAGAGGGACACGAGGGGGAGTACCCCTCGACCCCCGGTATGGCATGCCGCCGCTGCGGCTAATTGCTCATGAGCGCAAGCTTGTTCGTTGTAACGTCAAGGTTCGGGCGTCACACCATTGAAAATGTTGAGTGACGGAATAAAGCCCTTTATTGAATAAACGCGTTTATCCACTCCCTTTCAAATATAAATATTGAAATAATTTGGGTTGTATGGTAAAATAAACACAAAATGTGTTTATTTTACGCTCCGCGGGAATAACGCGTGTGCGAAATTTTGCTCGCCAAGTACGCTCGCAAACGCACATACGCATTTTACCATTATACGCCGACGCGCTTCGCTCGCGGCTATGGTAAAATAAACACAAGCCATAATTACTCAGGAGGAAAAATCATGTCACTGACAAGAGCAAAAGAACATTTGAAAAAATACAATTTGGATAACAGAATCATGGAATTTACCGTATCTTCCGCCACGGTAAAGGAAGCGGCGGACGCGGTCGGCTGTAAGGAAGAAGAAATCGCAAAAACACTTTCTTTCCTCGTTGAAGACAAGGCGATTCTGATTGTTACTGCCGGAGATAAAAAAATAGATAACGCGAAATTTAAGGAAAAATTTCACACAAAGGCAAAAATGATACCTTTTGAGGAAGTGGAAAAACTAATCGGACACGCAGTGGGTGGCGTTTGCCCGTTCGGCATTAACGATGGCGTAGCGGTATATTTGGACGCTTCGCTGCAAAGATTCGATGCTGTTTATCCCGCCTGCGGCAGTCACAACAGCGCAATCAAACTAACGATTGAGGAACTGGAACAGTCCTCCGAATTTCAGGAATGGATTGACGTCTGCAAAGACATGGCATAAAAACAGACAAAAAAATCGTATCACTCAAGTGATACGATTTTTTCTTTACGCTTCAACGCTCAAAACTTCTTTACCCTTATAGGTACCGCAAGCCTTACATACTCTATGAGGCATTTTGTACTCGCCGCACTGCGGACAAGCAACCATACCCGGTACTGCCAGCTTCCAGTTTGCTCTTCTCTTGTCACGTCTCGCTTTTGAAGTTTTTCTCTTTGGAACTGCCATATTTATACACCTCTTTCTCTATGTTCTAAAATTAAAACAGGAAAATTCCCTGCATAACTTACGAATCCAATAATTGATTCAAAATATCAAACCGCGGATCTGTCGGCTGACTGTCACAGCCGCAGGAACCCTCATTCAAATCCTGACCGCAGACAGGACACAGCCCTTTGCAATCCTCCCGACATAACACCTTGGTCGGAAGATTCATGAAGATATTACGGTAGACAATTTCCTCAATGTCTATGGAATATCCGGAAAAATAGATAATATCAGGGTCGCTCTCATCTCCGCTCGACTCCGCCGCGCCTTTTTCCAACCGTTCCTCGCAGTCAAATACAAGATTTTGCGTAACCTCTGTTCCGCATCGGTCACACAGCAGACGCAGAACTGCGGCAATGCGTAAGCGCAAAGCAATACCGCCGCCGATATTGACCGCCTCGCCCGTCACTTGAACCGGCGCGCCGAAAAAGAAAGAATCCTCCGGTTTCGACTCCATTTGCAGAGTAATATCAACCGCCAGCTTGCCGCCTTCACTGCTCAGAATAGGGGTAAGGTTAATTTCTGTCATCCGCCTTCCTCCTCGCTATGCGTCATAATAACTGACCGTACTGTGCCTTACAGTCCCTCCCGCGCAATACGAATAGAGCAACCAAAAAACACACTTGTAGTATTATATCACAGACAGAACCAAAAAGTCAATATCTTTTTGTCAATATACGCAATTTATGCGTTCTTAGACTCTAAAAACGCATTGATTTTTGAGACCAGTTCGTCCGCGTCCACACCGTGCACCGCGCAAGCCTGTTCTACACTCTCGCCGCTTGCGGAAGGACAGCCCAAACAATGCATACCAATTTCCAAAAAGAACGGAGCGGTCTCCGGGTCAAGCTGCAGTACGTCCAAAATAATTGTATCCTTTGTAATTTTTGCCATAGTAAATTTCCCTCTTTCCAAAAAATAAATTATGAGTATTTTCTATTCAGACAAGTATTAGTATAACCCAACTTGCAAAAAAATGCAAGCGTTTTTAAAATCTTTATGCGGCAGATTTACCCCCTGCGCCGATACAAATTGTTTCCCTCCGTGTCAATGACTACAACCGCCGGAAAATCCTGCACCGTCAGCCGCCGTACCGCCTCTGTTCCCAAGTCCTCATAAGCGACTACCTCTGCCGCAAGAACGCTCTTGGCAATCAATGCGCCTGCCCCGCCGACAGCGCCGAAATATACACTGCCGTATGTTTTCATTGCGTCAACCACTTCCTCTGTACGCTCTCCCTTGCCAATCATTCCGGTCAAGCCGAGCGCAATCAGCTTTGGCGCGTAGGCGTCCATTCTGCCGCTGGTCGTCGGACCGCAGGAACCAATCACCTTGCCCGGTTTTGCCGGTGCAGGTCCCGCATAATATATCACCGCGTCTTTCACTTCAAAGGGTAATTCTTCCCCCGCCTCCAACGTTTCAATCATGCGCTTGTGCGCCGCGTCGCGCGCGGTGTAAACAGTACCCGAAATCAAAACCGTATCCCCCGCTTTCAGCGTACGCAGTTTTTCCTGTGTCAGCGGTGTAGTTATCTGAAATTCCATTGCGATTCTTCCCTTTCCAAAACAAACAAAATTTATTTAAAATATTCAGGCAATTCCGTGATGTCCTTTAATATTAAATCGACGCCGTTTGTCTCAAAGAATTCTCTCGTTCCCGCACCGGTCAAAACGGCCGCAAAGGGGAACCCCGCCTTTTTTGCCGCCAGCAAGTCTGACGCCGCGTCGCCAACCACCAAAGTCTCCTTTATTTTTGACGTTTCACAGCCCGCAAGCATCAATTTATGATTAGAACATCCTCGCCCCTGCGCCGCCTTAAAAAACACAAAGGGATGCGGTTTGGCAAGCGGCTGTTTCAAACCCAGTTCCCGTTCCGCCGCGGTCACATCCGTGTAGGTCACGCAATGCTCGGCATCAAAATACTGCGCGATATTCCATAAATTAAGCGGCAACTCAATTTCCTCAGCCGGTCGTCCGGTTCCGATTCCCAACGTCAAACCGTTCTGTTTCAACGCCGCGAGCGCGGAATGCAACTCTTCCAATGGAACAATCGGCTGTTCCATTCGGTTTAACCCGCCGCGCGCCGTCTCTCCCGCAATCCGTTTGGAATACCGCTCACTGCCCAAAAACCAATGCTGAAAGCAATCCACTACCTCTGACCAAAGACGGCTGTCGCCGCGTTTACATTCTTCAAAGTTTCTTCCTGTTCTTGCAGCAAACGCTCTGCCGACTATCTCGTACAATTCAGGCGCGGTTGCGCTCTGTGCGCAGAAAAAATCCGCCACACGCTCAAATGTACCGACTTCGCCAAGTCCTGGAGCGTCCTGCACAATTTTGACGGCGCAAAAGGTCAGATAAGCCAAATCCCAGTTGGTATTAACGCCCAAATCCTTGACCGCCTGAATGGTTCTGCCGCCGCAAAAGACCGTTTGACGAATCTGCACTACATTGCGCATATATTCGGCAACATTTAACACTTCCGTGCCAAAATGCCATTTACTGCAAAGCAGTTCACAGACTGTCAGCGCCGCCGCATCCCAATATAAATATTCGCTCGTGATAACACCGTCCATGTCAAACAGGACGGTGTGAATATTACTTAATTTCATAGGTAACCTTTCCGGCAACGCCTGAGGTTTTTCCTTTGCGGTTCTCATCCACTGCCAAGGCTTGTCCAAGCGCAATTCCGACCGCGCGGAACGCCGCTTCCCAAATGTGATGTCCGTTTGCACCTTTCTCAATATCCAAATGCAGGGTACAGCGCGCCCCCTGCGCGAAACCGTCCAAAAAGGTCAGCAAATCTTCCGACGGCATTCCCTCCACCATAGCGGGAATTTCCGCCGTTGAGGTATACGCAAGTAAGGAGCGGTCTTCAAAAGAAATCGCTGCCTCCGCTTTCGCCTCGTCAATGATGCCGATTCCAAAGCCGTAACCGGACGGTACATTTTCGGACACAAAAGCATTCACCGCTTTGCCGAGCGTCATGCCGACATCCTCACAAATTACATGGGTAAGATAAAACTCGTCCAACTCCAGCTTGACGCTGATATTCAAACCGCCACGCCAAACGAGATGCTCAATCATATGATTTAAAAAGGGCAGCGGTGTTTGAATTGCCTTGCGGTAATCCGCCGCAATCTCTCCCTTTTCAATTTTTACGGTGATTTTTGATTCCGTAGTGGTACGGGTCACTGTAACAGGATTTTTCATTTATAATCCCACCTTAATATAATAAATTTAGATAACGCCCTAAAAGGTCAAAATACTGTAAGCACATAAAATTATTTAGATTTTCGTGTGCAGAACCACGCCGCGTATCGAGATACGCAAGCTGGGTCGAACGCGGAAAGATGAATGATTTTATGTAGTTACTTCCGTTCTTTTACTGCTAACCCGTGCGTATCAAACCCCTCAACCGTCGCAATATTGTAGGCATGATTTCTGACACGCTCAAAGCCAGCTTTGCTTGCATATCCCACCGAGGAGCGCTTTAAGAAATCAAAAACCGACACACTGGAATACGTCTTTGCAAACGCACCGGTAGGGAGAATTGCGTTTGGTCCCAACACAAAATTACATAAGGTAACCGGTGTATAATCGCCCAACAAAATCTCGCCTGCGTTTTTAATCTTCGGCAAAACCTCAAAAGGCTTTTCCGTCATTACTTCCATATGTTCAGGCGCGTACTCGTTGACAAAAGCAATGCTTTCTTCCAAACTGTCGGTAACAATCGCGCCGCCGTAAGTACTAAGTACCGTTGTAACAAAATCCCGCCGCTTGTCCGAAATCTTTGCAAGCTGACGCTCCACAATCGGAATCACCTTTTCCACAAGTTCCATACTGTTAGTAACCAACAGAGATGCGGAATCCGGTCCATGCTCCGCCTCAATCATCCAGTCCAAGGCAACCTTTTCCGGGTCGGCGTACTCATCCGCTAAAATAATCGCCTCGCTCGGTCCTGCCGGAAGTCCGGCATCAATATAATTTGCCAGCACCCGCTTTGCCGCCGTAGCATAGGAATTGCCGGGCCCGATGATTTTATGACATTTCGGGATGGTTTCCGTTCCAAACGCTACAGCCGCCACCGCTTGTATTCCACCGACTTTGTAAATTTCCGTAATACCGATAATTTTTGCCGCCGCCAAAATCGCGTCATCCACATTCCCCTGCTCATTCGGCGGAGTGACAACCACGATTTTTTCCACACCGGCTACAACCGCGGGAACGCCCAGCATCAGCATAACAGACGGGAAGCTCCCCTTGCCGCGCGGGACATAAAGGCACACATCTACAATCGGCGTTGTTTTTTCGCCTACCAGCAAGCCCTTATCCACCTCAGTGAACCACATTTCCTCCGGCAACTGCTTGGCATGAAAGTTGCGGATATTATTTGCCGCATACTGAATAGAATCCCTTATTTCGCTATCCAGACGCGCGTACCCCTCTTCTATCTCCTGCGGGGTTACTTTAATGCACTCCTTTTGCAAGGTAACGCGGTCAAACTTTGCGGTATATTCCAGTACCGCCTCATCTCCGCGCTTGCGAATATCCTCTGAAACTTCTTTCGCCAATTCCATATTGGCTGAAATATCTGTTTCCGCGCGTTTTAAGACAAAGCGTTTCTGCTCCTGTGTCATCTCAGACAATTTATAAATATTCATATGTATGCATCCCTTTCCTGCCATTGCCGAATTTCTGTGAAATTTTAGCTCACAAGTTTTTATTTCAAAAGAAATGTTTCTTTTCTTTTTGCACTCGTTTTATTATACAATATCTCCATGGAAACTGCAAGTTGTTTTTCTAAGAAAACCCGCAAAAAATTTTTAAAATATTATTGTAAACCTTAGTAATTTTCGTATAAAATTTCTGTTTTCCGCTCAGACAAGCCACCTGTGGATAACTCTCTGTTTTTTCCATTTTGGGGCAGAAAATTATGAAAAAACCTGTGGATAACGTGCATAACTCTGTGAATAACTCAATATTATCACCTTTTCTTATGTGGATAATTTTAAAGTAAAATTTTTCGCCGCTCAATATTATGTAAACAAAAATATACATAATACAAAAATTTTCTTCTTGACAAATTTCTCTTTTTTTGTTATAGAAATTTTCTCGTGCGACAGTTTTTTGTTTTTCACATTTATTTCCTTTTCTACAAATTATTCTTCGCGTCCGCACAGGAGATTCCGGCAAGATACCCTGTCGAAAAAGCGATTTGCAAATTAAATCCGCCGGTATAAGCGTCCACGTCAATAATTTCACCGGCAAAGTATAGTCCCTGCACAATTTTTGACTGCATATCTGACGGATTGATTTCCTTAACAGATACGCCGCCGGAGGTAATCACCGCCTGTTCTATCGGGCAAAAATTCGAAATGGGAACGCGCAAACACTTTAACACTCCGACCAAACGCGCGCGTTCCTCCTTTGTAACCGCGTTCACCCGTTTGTACGGCTCAATACCGGTCAAATATACCACCGTATCTATCAATCGGTGCGGCAATAAGTCCGTCAAGCTATTGATAAAAGCCTTATTGCAATATTTCTGAAAATCACGAAGTACCCGAGCGTCCAGCTGTTTCTCATCTAAGGCAGGCTTTAAATCAATTTCAACAGTATATGCTTCTTTTCCCATTTGCCGCATATGCGCACTTGCGCTCAAAATCACAGGTCCCGTCAGCCCGAAATGCGCGAACATCAATTCGCCGAAATCCTCATAAATCGTTTTGCCCTTTCCGTTTTTCACGGAAATCGCAATATTTTTGAGAGAAAGTCCCGCCAATTCCTTTACCCACGCGGTTTCGGTTTCCAAGGGAACCAGAGAGGGGACTGGTTCCACAATCGTATGCCCCAAATCCTCCGCCCAAGTATATCCGTCGCCGGTAGAACCGGTACGGTAATAGGACATTCCACCGGTAGCAACAATCACACGCTTTGCGTGTAAAATTCCGCCTTTTGTAAGGCGAACTCCCGTGACCTGTCCATTCTCCTCCAGTACTTCATCCACTTGGTCAGTGAGGATTTTTACACCCTCCTGCTTCATAAATCGGGTGAGTGCAGCTGTAATATCCTTACTTTGGTCAGACACGGGAAAAACGCGATTTCCGCGTTCCACCTTGGTATCAACACCCAAGCGGTTAAAAAATGCAATGGTATCCTGATTGGTGAAAGTATAAAAAGCGCTGTAAAGAAAGGCGGCGTTAGTCGGAACGTTTGCAATCAAGGTCTCTACATCATCACAAGCGTTTGTTAAATTGCACCGACCCTTGCCGGTAATCAGAATTTTCTTTCCTAAAATTTTATTTTTTTCTACCAAAACAGTACGGCAGCCGCCTTTTGCCGCCGTTCCCGCCGCCATCATTCCGGCAGCTCCGCCGCCTATCACAATAACGTCTATATTTTCTTGTTGCATTTTATCTTCCTGCTTTCCTGCGGCTATTTTACAGAAAAAGCGGTTTCCCGCAGGAAAACCGCTTTTCATCGCTAACGCTTATACCGGATGCGTCATTTCTTCCATATTAACCATATTAGGGTCAATCTGATACTTCTGCGCCCGACGGTATTCAAAGAATTTCACGGCAACCTGACCAAACAGGGCATAAGACAATACATCTTCCTCCTGCTCCGTCCATTCCGCCGCCTCTTTCTTGAGGGTTTCCAGTTCCGGCTTGAGCAAATCAGCGGGACGGCAGGTGATCGCCTCCTCGTCTCCGATGATTTTCTTTCTCATTTCATCACTAATCGGAACAGGCGTTCTGCCGTATTCCCCTTTCACGATACCCTTTGTTTCCTTAGAAATCATCTTGTAGCGTTCGCCGGTAATAACATTCAAAACCGCCTGTGTACCAACAATCTGGCTGGTCGGTGTAACCAGCGGAGGATATCCGAGATCCTCACGCACACGTGGAATCTCCTGCAGCACTTCATCAAACTTATCCTCTTTGCCCTGCTGTTTAAGCTGGGAAACCAAGTTGGACAGCATACCGCCCGGAACCTGATATTTAAGCGTATTGATATCAACACCCAAAACCTTGGTGCTCATCAAACCGCTTTCCAAATATTTTTCACGCAGGGGTTTGAAATATGCCGCAATATCGCTCAGCAAGTTCAAATCCATACCGGTATCGTATTCCGTACCTTCCAACGTAGCAACCAACGGTTCTGTCGGCGGCTGAGAAGTACCCATCGCCAGCGGAGACAGCGCACAGTCAACCACATCAACGCCTGCCTCAATGGCTTTCAAGTAAGTCATGGAAGCAACGCCGCTGGTATAGTGTGTATGCAACTGAATCGGAACTTTAACTGCCTTTTTAAGTTGTGTCACCAGTTCATAAGCGTTATAAGGCGTGAGCAGACCCGCCATATCCTTAATACAGATGGAGTCTGCGCCGCAGTTCTCATATTCCTTTGCCAGTTTCACAAAGAAATCAATGTTATGCACCGGACTGATAGTATACGAGATAGCGGCCTGTACATGACCTTTTTCCTTTTTGGTCGCGTTGATTGCGGTCTGCAAATTGCGGACATCATTGAGCGCGTCAAAGATACGAATGATGTCAATACCGTTCGCGATAGATTTTTGTACAAAATATTCCACAACATCGTCCGCGTAGTGGCGATAACCCAAAACATTCTGTCCGCGGAACAGCATCTGCAATTTTGTATTGGGAGCCGCCTGACGAATTTTTCTCAATCTTTCCCACGGGTCCTCGTTCAGAAAGCGGAGACAAGCGTCAAAGGTCGCGCCGCCCCATGCTTCCAAAGAATGATAACCAACCTTATCCAACATGGGAAGGGCGGGCAATATTTCATCTGTTGTCATACGTGTCGCAATCAGAGACTGATGCGCGTCACGCAATATAGTTTCAGTAATTCCTACTTTAGCCATAATGTAACCTCCTTTTCAATCTAAGCGTTTGATATAAACTTCATATCAAACCAAGCCTTTTATTCAAACACAGCCTGTACAAAAATTATTCATACAAATCAGTCGTTCAGACGTAGCCTGTACAAAAATTATTTGGATTGTGCGTGCTCGTGAACGCCGCGTATGCAGATACGCACGCGAGCACGGACGTGCAAGACGAATGCTTTTTGCAAGGCGACTGTCATTACGAGAACATTGCAAGAAATACCCCCGCCGCTACCGCGGAACCGATAACACCTGCAACATTCGGACCCATTGCGTGCATAAGCAGGAAGTTGGCAGGATTTTCTTTCTGTCCGACTGTCTGCGAAACACGCGCCGCCATAGGCACTGCGGATACACCGGCAGAACCAATCAGCGGATTTACCTTGCCGCCTGTTAATTTGCACATCAGTTTGCCAAGCAGCAAACCGCCCGCCGTACTGAAACAGAACGCAATCAAGCCGAGCAGAACGATACCCAAGGTTTCAGCCGTTAGGAAAGTGCTTGCCGTCGCAGTAGCGCCTACTGTCAAGCCGAGGAAAATCGTAATTACATTCATCAACCCGTTCTGCGCTGTCTTGGACAGACGGTCAACTACACCGCACTCCTTAGCCAAGTTGCCCAGCATCAGCATACCGACCAACGCAACCGCGTCAGGAATAATCAAAGCAACGACAATGGTAACCAGAATCGGGAAAATAATTTTTTCCGTCTTGCTGACCGGACGGAGCTGTTCCATTACGATAGAACGCTCTTTTTTCGTGGTCAGCGCTTTCATGATAGGCGGCTGAATAACCGGAATCAGCGCCATATAAGAATATGCCGCAATCGCAATCGCCGGCAGTAAAGCCGGAGCAAGCGTTTTGGTTACATAAATCGCGGTAGGACCATCCGCGCCGCCGATAATACCAATGGACGCCGCCTCCATAACACCGAAGTTGATACCCGGAACAACCGCGCCGAGCACCAATGCACCCAAGAACGTAATAAATACGCCAAACTGCGCCGCCGCACCCAAAAGAATACTCTTAGGATTCGCAATCAAAGGACCGAAATCAGTCATACAGCCGATGCCTAAGAAAATCAACGGCGGATAAATACCTAATTTAACGCCTAAGTACAAAATATCCAAAAGTCCGCCCTGTGAAAGCACCATTCCGACGTCAATATGTCCATCGACCATATACTGTGCATCTGTGAAATATTCCGGATGCATCATAATCGCGCCGGAATTTGCGAACATCGGTAAATTGGACAGTAACATACCAAATGCAATCGGCAAAAGCAACAGCGGTTCAAACTGTTTGCCAATCGCCAAATAAATCAATACACAAGCAATAATCAGCATCAGCGGCGTACCGATAACCTGCAAAATATTACCGTCCGCAAACGCTTGCTGCATTTGCGTAACCATCGCCGCGACGCCGGTACTGTTTATAAAACTTATAAAACTGTCTAACACATTATCACCCTTCCGTTTATAACGTCACAACGCTGTTTTTAGCCAATAGAAACCAGTGCGTCGCCCGTATTCACAGAACTGCCGGAGGCAGCGTTGATAGCAACGACCTTTCCCGCCTTAGGCGCCATAATCTCATTTTCCATCTTCATCGCTTCCAAAATGCAAAGAACATCGCCGGAATTAACTGTGTCGCCGACGTTGACTTTAACCGATACAACCGTACCGGGCATCGGAGCTGCAACAACGGTTGCGCCTGCCGGTGCAGGTGTTGCCGCCGCGGGCGCTGCCGCAGGAGCAGGTGCCGCTGCCGGAGCAGCCGCCTTGGGCGCAGGAGCGGATACCGGCGCGCTAAGCGGTGCGCCGCCTACCTCTTCTACTTCTACCTCGTAAGATTTTCCATTTACATTGATCATAAACTTTCTCATTAAAAATTACCTCCTTTATCAAGTTTAAAACTGCTAAGGCTACTTAAAATCTTGAACCGATAACATCGTTCAACCCCGCTTTATTCCAAGCAGGCGCAGCGTTATCCACGCGGCGGAACGATTTTACATTCAAATTATAGGTTGATGTATTCAGACTTGCCGCAATTGCCGCGGTCAAAACCGCAATCAATTCGCTCTCGTCCATATCAGCCGTCTCCGTTTTCACCGGTGCTTTTGCCTGTGGAGCGGGCGCCGGTGCAGGCGCTGCCGCAGGTTTGCCACCGCTCGGCTTATAGAACACAACTTTCATCAGCATCATGGCAAGCATCAGAATAATTAAAACCGAAAATACAATCACCAAGCCAACGCCGGTTGTCTCCAACCCTTTACTTAATGCCTCGGCTAATGTCATAGATACCGTCTCCTTTCACGCCGCATATTAAAGCGGAATGTTTCCATGCTTTTTGCTCGGTCTCGTCTCCCGCTTAGTCAGCAGCATTTCCAATGCACTGATGATACGCGGGCGGGTGGAATCCGGCTCAATTACGTCATCCACATAACCGCGAGCCGCCGCAACGTAAGGATTTGCAAATTTCTCCGTATATTCCTGAATTTTCGCCTGACGTTCCGCAATCGGGTCAGCAGCCGCCTTAATATCCTTGCGGAAAATAATATTTGCCGCCCCGGAGGGACCCATAACCGCGATTTCAGCCGTCGGCCAAGCAAATACCATATCCGCGCCAAGGTGCTTGCTATTCATTGCGATATACGCGCCGCCATACGCCTTGCGTACAACTACGTTAATCTTTGGTACACTCGCCTCAGAGAACGCGTAAAGCAGCTTTGCGCCGTGACGGATAATTCCGTCATGCTCCTGCGTCACGCCCGGCAAATACCCCGGTACATCAGTAAAGGTAATAAGCGGAATGTTAAAACTATCACAAAAACGGACAAAACGCGCCGCTTTATCGGATGAGTTAACGTCCAAAGACCCCGCCATTACTTTGGGCTGATTAGCAACGATACCAACCGTTGCGCCGTTCATACGCGCGAAGCCTACAATAATATTCTGCGCAAAGGACTGGAAAAGTTCATAAAAACTACCGTTGTCCACAATCTCATTGATGACGTTCTTCATGTCATAAGCCTTATTCGCGTCTTCCGGAATCAGGTTTGTCAAAGTTTCGGACAGACGGTTCAAATCATCTGTACACTCATACACCGGAGCAAGCTCCAAATTATTAGAAGGCAGATACGCCAAAAGCGCTTTCACCTGTGCAAAACACTCTTCCTCATTTGCACAGCGCACACTTGCTACACCGCTCTTGGAAGCGTGTGTTTCTGCGCCGCCAAGCTCATCAAAGGAAACCTCTTCGCCCGTGACAGACTTAACAACCTCCGGACCTGTAATGAACATCTGGCTTGTTTTATCCACCATAAACACAAAGTCGCAGATAGCAGGAGAATAAACCGCACCACCCGCGCACGGTCCGAGAATCATGGAAATCTGCGGAACAACGCCGGAGGACATGGTATTTCTGTAGAAGATATCGCCAAAACCTTTCAACGCGTCCAAACCTTCCTGAATTCTCGCGCCGCCGGAATCGTTGATGCCGATGATGGGTGCTCCCATCTTCACCGCCATATCCATTACCTTACAAATCTTTGCGGCATGCATTTCGCCCAAAGAACCACCAATAACGGTGAAATCCTGCGCGTAAGCATAAACCAGTCTGCCATCCACAGTACCGTAACCGACCACAACCCCCTCGCCGGGAGCCTGCGTGTTCGGCATATCAAATTCATTACTGCGATGTGTTACAAATGCGTCAATTTCCACGAAGCTGCCTTCATCAAACAGCATGTCCATTCTTTCACGCGCCGTCTTTTTGCCGGCATCATGCTGTTTTTTAATTCTTTCAGCGCCGCCACCCTGCGTAATCACAGCGCGCTTTTGCTGTAATTCGTCTAATTTTCCCATTCGTTCGTGACCTCCTTTAAGTAGTGATTCTTACATATATGATGCAACGGTCACACGGCGAAAAGCCGCCGACCTAATCATTTTCTCTTTTCTATATAATATGTATTATCGCATAAGAAATTCTGCTATTTCGTCCTGCCTCTGTAGTTTCGGCGCGGCTTTGGCGGTGCGCCAATCTTTTTAAGCATATTCACTTCCGACTCTGTCAGCTTGCGCCAGCGACCTAACGGAACATGTCCTAAGTTCAGTCCCGCTTCTCTGATACGCCGCAGCTTTTTCACAATACAGCCAAGCTCTTCAAACATACGGCGAACCTGACGGTTTCTGCCTTCGTGAATGGTGATTTCCAACTTGGTTCCGTACTGAGTCGCGCCCACCACTTCCACCTCTGCCGGCGCGGTTTTTACCCCGTCCAGTAAGATTCCGCGGCGCAGCGCGTTCAATGTTTCCATGGTAATATTACCCGTCACTTCCGCAACATAGGTTTTCGCAATTTCATGCTTCGGATGAGTCAACTGATAGGTCAAATCTCCGTCATTGGTCAGCAGGAGCAAGCCCTCCGTATCGTAGTCCAAACGCCCGACAGGATAAAGTCTGGCGGAAACATCGCTCACCAAATCCAGCACGGTCGGCCGCCCTTTATCGTCCGAGACTGTAGTGACGTACCCTACCGGCTTATTCAGCATAATATAATACTTTTTGGATTCCATCCGAACAACAGAGCCGTCTACCGACACCTCGTCCGCATCTTCGTCAATCTGTACGCCCATTTGCGTCACCGTGTCGCCGTTAACCGCCACACGCCCGGACTGTATCAGTTTTTCCGCCCCGCGGCGGGAAGCAACTCCGCATCCTGCAAGGTATTTCTGCAATCTCATCAAAATATAGTTAGCTCCTTTAACCCTTATCCAAATGCTCTGCAGCATATCATAAGGAAAATACCGTATGCAAAAAAACATACGGTATTATTATACATTACTTTTCTTGGATTTTCAACATATTTTTAGCGATTTTCTCTTTTTGGTAAAAATCACTATAAATCACTGCCCGAATTCTGAAAAACAGTGACCCATAGATAAAAAACCTTTTGCATATTTCCTTTTAAATCCAACGTCCTTTCACGAAATACGATACTCCGACGCTGTACGTCCAAATCAGCAACAATCGGATAGGATAAGAAACGTTCTCCGTTCAGTTCAACCCCTGCCATTCCCACTGTCTGTCCGGTACGGACGGGTGCTTCCGCCGAATTGTTCAGTTCCTGAATAACGGTTAATTTTCCTTTTTCCTCCTCTGTGACAGGAAAATAACAGTCGGACGGTATGACAGCTTTCACAGAACTTTCCGTCCCGCCTTTGACTTCCACCTCCCCCATTTCCTGCCCCTCCGTCAAAATAGGCGTCGCATGGTAACGGGAAAACGCATCCTCATACAGCTTCATATGGTCGTTCCAATCATCGGGGGCATTCAGCGTCACACAAACCAATGTCATTCCCTCACGTTTTACCGCACTTACTAAGCAGCGTCCCGTCGCTTTGGTGAATCCAGTTTTTATTCCAATACAACCGTCATACATAGTAAGCAGTTTATTGTGATTATTAAGTTGTCGCTGATAAGACTTTCCCTGCCACGGCACTTTTTTGTTTTTAGTCGATACAATTTCCGCAAACTTCTCATTTTTCAAGCCGTAGGCAGTAATTTGTGCCAAATCCTTTGCGGTGGTATAATGCGTATCGGTCGCCAGTCCATGCGGATTATCAAAGTGAGTATTTTCCACACCGATTTCTTTCGCCTTGTCGTTCATCATTGCGGCAAACTTTTCCACCGAGCCACCGATATGCTCCGCAATAGCTGTAGCGGCATCGTTTCCCGAAACCAGCATCAACCCATACAGAAGATGTTCTAATGTGATTTCCTCTCCGGCAGACAAATACATAGACGATCCCTCCACGCCCGCAGCTGTTGCCGAGACTTTCACCGTATCCTCTAAATTTCCGCTTTCCAACGCCACAATCGCAGTCATAATTTTGGTCGTGCTTGCCATACCGCTGCGCCTTTCCATATTTTTATCATACAACACACGTCCGCTCGCCGCGTCCAGTACCACAGCAGACTGTGCCGACACAGACGGCGGCGCGGCAAAGCCTTTTGCGCCAAGCATAAGATATACAATCAAAAAAAGGAGAGAAACTATTCTCTTCATACCCAAACACCCGCTTTCGTATAAAAATATATGCGCGGATATTCATGGCTATGATATGAATTCGGGAAAATAACGTTTTTGCCGCCCTTGCGTTTTTCGGCAAAATATGATAAAATCACTGGGATGAATAAATTCGGGAAAGGGAGGGAACGGCAATGCCGCTACAGCAGAAACAAACATTTTTACATGGCTGTAAAGACGCGATACCCATTGCGTTGGGATATCTCTCTGTTGCCTTTGCCTTCGGAATTCTGACCGTACAACATGGACTGCCTGTATGGTCACCTGCTCTGATTTCGGCAACCAGCTTTACAGGAACAGGACAGTTTGTAGGCGCTGACCTTATCGCAGCGGGCGGCACTCTTGTCCAAATAGCGATTACTATATTGGTTATCAATTTGCGCTATCTGCTGATGTCCCTTTCCATGTCTCAGGTTGTAGAGGAAGAAATGCCGATATGGAAACGTTTTATCCTTGCCTTTGGCGTGACAGACGAAATCTTTGCGGTTTCTATGCAGCAGAAAGAACCGCTGCGCTTTTCCTATCTAATGGGGCTGATGCTGTTTTCTTATTTCGGTTGGAACGCGGGAACGGTATTAGGTACATTTGCCAGTTCTGTTTTGCCGGATTCCGTGCAGTCCGCACTGGGAATTGCGATATACGCAATGTTTCTCGCCATCGTGATACCGCCTGCGAAAAAGTCCAAACTAATCACAATCGTCATTACCGCCGCCGTCCTGCTAAGTTGTGCTCTGCATTGGATTCCGGGCTTGAATTTGCTGGACGAAGGCTGGGCAATCATCATTTCAGGCGTGACTGCCGCCCTTGCAGGGGCAATTCTCGCCGCAAAACACAAAAAGGACGGTGCGGAACATGAGTGTTAGTTATCTGTTATGTGCCATCGCAGTGATGGCGGCGGCAACCCATCTGCCCCGCATTCTCCCGTTGGTGGTCTTTCGCAAACGAATCAAAAGTGAATTTATCCAGTCATTTCTGACTTATATGCCCTACGGAGTTTTATCAGCAATGGTGTTTCCTGCTGTACTGAACTCCACAGGCGGACTGATTTCCGCCATTTGCGGTTTAGTTGTTGCGCTTATTATGTCCTGGCGCGGCTTCGGCTTGCTTCCGGTTTCTCTCGGCGCAGTAGCCACCGTTTTTGCTGTGGAGCAGATAACGCTGTATCTACTGTAAAATTATCATTTTCCAAAAACATAGAAAAACCATAGTGACAAAAATGTCACTATGGTTTTTCTATGATAACCTCCATCTGCTACAAATACTTTTTCATGCGAACATGCGGGATATCGCAATCGTATATGATTTCTTCCGACACCGCGGTGTAGCCTTGTTTTTCATAAAACCTCCGCGCCTGTGTCTGTCCATCCAGCAAAACAGCGGCATAGCCCTGTTGCTTCGCTTCCTCCTCCAAGGCACGCACTAACGCGCTGCCAATGTGATGCACGCGATATTCCCTGCGCACCGCAAGCCTTTGCAGCTTTGCGGTTTTCTCATCGTACGCAATCATACGAATCGTTCCGGCAGGCCGTCCGTCTACCTCCGCCAAAAAGTGAATCGCCGCGCTGCCCGACAAGTCATATTCATCAAGCTCCGCATCCCGCGGAACGCCCTGTTCCTCTACAAAAACCTCGAGACGAACAGCAAAAGACTGTTCCAACCGCTCTTTATCCGTAATTTTTTCAACTGTAATATTCATAACGATTGCAATTCCCTTTCTTCTGTATTGCAGTCAAACAAAATCAGCTCTAAAACGCAGACTTTAAACTTTTCACCAAAGTTCCGACCTGCTCCAACTTTTCGCCCGTGGTTTCTCCCGATTCCACCTGCCTTACAATCGCTGAACCTACAATTAGACCGTCACAATAATCCTTAAGCTGCGCGATATGCTCCGGCTTGGAAATGCCAAAACCGATACATTTGGGCAAATCCGTAATTTGATTCAATTCCCGGAACATTGCGGAAAAGTTGGTATGAAATTCGGAACGCATTCCGGTCACGCCCAAGGAGGAGACACAGTACAAAAATCCCTTTGCCTCTTTGCAAATCAGCTTGACACGCTCCATATCCGCATCTGAATTCGGCGCAATCAGCGAGATCTGATATACCCCGTATTTTTCCGTATAATCACAGATTTCTCCGCTTTCCTCATAAGGCAAATCAGGAATGATAACACCGTCAATACCGACCTCTGCACACTCCGCAAAGAACCGCTCCACACCATAATGCAAAATGCTGTTAAAATACATGAGGTAAACCAACGGAACTTCCGTTTTCGTCCGTGCTTTGCGCACCATTTCCATTATCTTGGGTAAATCCGCCCCACCCTGCAAAGCGCGGATATTCGCCGCCTGAATCACAGGGCCTTCCGCAATCGGGTCGGAAAATGGAATTCCGATTTCTATAATATCCGCTCCGCTCCGTTCCATCTCCAAAATGAGGTCAAGCGTTGTATCGACGTTTGGGTCACCGCCTGTCACAAAGGTAATGAGCGCTTTTTTCCCTGCCGCGCGGAGTTCGGTAAATTTTTGATCAATTCTGTTCATTAAAGTTCACCCCCATATACTTCGCAACCGAATACACATCCTTGTCACCCCGTCCGGACAAACAAATGACGATTACATCATCACGGCTCATCTCCGGCGCAACCTTAATTGCCTGTGCAACCGCATGAGCGCTTTCAATTGCGGGAATAATACCCTCCACGCGGGTCAGATAACGGAACGCGTCCACTGCCTCCGCATCGGTTACGGGCGCATATTCCGCCCGCTTAGTTGCCGCTAAATTTGCGTGTTCCGGCCCGATGCCCGGATAATCCAATCCTGCCGAGATGGAATACACCGGCATAATTCCTCCGTTTTCATCCTGCAAAAAGAGGGATTTCATTCCATGTAAAACTCCCGTAGAACCTTTGGCAACCGTTGCGGCATGATGCGGTGTATTGACGCCCTCGCCCGCCGCCTCCGCGCCAATCAACCGCACGTTTTCGTCTTGAACAAACGGGTAAAACATACCAATCGCATTACTGCCGCCGCCAACACAGGCGATGACCGCACTCGGCAGTTTCCCCTCCTTTTCCAAAATCTGCTGCCTGGTCTCTTTGCCGATAACGCTCTGAAAATCGCGCACAATCATCGGATAAGGGTGAGGGCCAACCGCAGAACCTAACAAATAGAATGTATCATTTGCCCGCGCCGCCCATGCGCGCATCGCCTCATTGCAAGCATCTTTCAGAGTTCCCGTACCGGAATAAACGGGGGTAACGGTCGCGCCCAGCAAATTCATGCGGAACACATTCAGTTCCTGCCGCTGCGTATCCTCCGCGCCCATAAATACCTCGCATTCCATACCGAACAGCGCCGCCGCCGTAGCGGAAGCTACACCGTGCTGTCCCGCTCCCGTTTCCGCAATCACACGCTTTTTGCCCATCCGCTTTGCAAGCAAAGCCTGACCCAGTACATTGTTAATCTTGTGCGCGCCTGTATGGTTCAAATCCTCACGTTTAAGATAAATTTTCGCGCCGCCCAAATCCTTAGTCATACGCTCTGCGTAGTACAGCAAAGAAGGACGGTTGGCGTACTCATTCAAATAATATGTCAGTTCCTCTGTAAAAGACGGGTCTTTCATAGCGGAAATATATTCACTTTCCAGTTGATGAAGCGCGCCCATCAGGGTCTCCGGCGCATACTGACCGCCAAACGCTCCGTATCTTCCATTACTCATTTCTCACACCTCGTATCATTTTCTCAATTTTTTGCGGGTCTTTTCTGCCGTTCGTTTCCACCCCACTGCTGATGTCCACCCCGAACGGCGAAACCCGCCGGATTGCTTCCGAAATATTCTCAATATTTAATCCGCCCGCCAGAATGATTTGAGAAGTATCAATCTCACGCAATAAATCCCAGTTGAACGAGCTTCCACCACCACCGTAGGCGTTCGGCAAATACGCGTCCAGCAAAAATCGGTCTGCCGGATATGTCTGCATAGGCAACAATGACTCGGAATCCTTTACACGAATTGCCCGCCAAATTTCACAGTCTGTTTTCTCCCGCAGCAGCCGCGCGTATTCCGGCGATTCATCGCCGTGCAGTTGAATCATATTCAGTCCGCATCGGCGCGCAGTATCTGTCACAAAATTCACCTCTGCATTAACAAATACGCCGACTCTCCCGATATCAAAATCCAACCGCGCCGTCAAATTTTCCGCCTGCTGCGGCGTAACCTGACGCTGACTCTTGGCAAATACAAATCCCGCATAATCCGGTTTGGTCTGATTGAGTACTTCCACCGTTTCCGACAGCGTAATTCCGCAAATCTTAATTTTAGGATTCATAACCGTCATAGCCTTTCCACCCATAATAGCAACGCCTTTTTCACACTAACGCACTCCTCAGATTCCGCACCGCCTGTCCGATATCCGCTTCGCGCATGAACATTTCACCAATCAAGACCGCGTCTACGCCGTAACTACGCACCAGCGCAACCTCCTCTGCCGTTTTCATGCCGCTTTCGCTGACAATCACCTTATCGCTCGGTATCTTTTCCGCCAGCTTCGCTGTTGTTTTCAAATTCTCTTCAAAGGTGTACAAGTTACGATTATTAATTCCAATGACAGGAAAATCCAACGCCAAAGCGCGTTTCAACTCCTCCTCGTCATGAACCTCCAAAAGACAAGATAAACCCAATCGCTCCGCCAGCGCGCGAAAGCGCGCCAAGGTCTCGTCGTCCAATACAGCGGCAATCAGCAGGATTGCGTCCGCTCCTAAAATATACGCTTCGTAAATCTGATATTCATCAATGATAAAATCCTTCCGCAGAAGCGGCAAATGCGAAATCTTCCGCGCTTCCTGCAAGCAATACGGACCACCTTGAAAGTAATCGGTTTCCGTCAACACAGAAAGCACCTGCACATCACAGTTGCTGTACTGATACGCAAGTTCTCCCGGGTGAAAATCACGGCGAATGACACCGCGCGACGGAGATGCTTTCTTGATTTCCGCAATAATAGACAGTTCTTCCCGTTTCAGCGCTTTCGCCAGTTCAAACGGCAGCCGCGTCAGTCGCTGTGCATGCTCCCGCACCTCTGCCTCCGAAACAAACTCTTTGATATTATCCAGATACACTCTTTTTTTGGCGATAATGTCATCTAAAATCATTGGCTCAACACCTTTATTTTTTATTGGTCAACGCGATGAGCAAGTTCAACTTCTCCAGTGCCTTTCCGCTGTCAATAACCTCCTGCGCCAGTTTTACTCCATTGGCAATAGAATCCGCTTTACCTGCGGCATAAATGGCAGCGCCTGCGTTAAACAGAACAATATCCCGCTTTGCGCCCTTTTCCCCTCGCAAAATATTTAGGGTAAGCACAGCATTTTCCTCCGCGTTACCACCTATTATATCAGATTCTTGCGCGCGTTGCAAGCCCACATCTTCAGGAGTTAAAATATAGTTTTTCACCCGCCCGTCCTGAATCTCCGAAACAGCGGTTTCGCCTAAAGTTGAGAACTCATCCATACCGTCTGAAACACCGCTGACCACCAATCCCGACTTCACGCCCATCTGCATCATCACCCGCGCAAGCGGTTCAGTCAAATTTTTGTCAAATACGCCGATAACCTGACATTCCGCTCCCGACGGATTGGAAATCGGTCCTAATATATTGAATATTGTCCGCACACTTAATTCGGAACGGACTTGCGAAACCGTTTTCATACTCTGATGAAAAGTGCGCGCAAACATAAAACCGATTCCGATTTCATCCACGCATTTCTGCGTAATTTCGGGACTAACCATGATATCCACCCCCAGCGCTTCCAGCACGTCGGCGCTTCCGCTTCTGCTGGAAATGGCACGGTTGCCGTGCTTGGCAATCGGCACCTCCGCACCTGCAATAGCAAACGCGGCTGTGGTCGAAATATTAAACGTATTCGTTCCGTCTCCACCTGTCCCGACACAGTCAATATATCCGCTCGCATGCGGGTGTATCCCCTGCGCTTTCTCCTTCATCATTTCCGCGCAGCCGGTAATCTCGTCTACCGTCTCTCCCTTCATGCGCAGCGCAATTAAAAACGCACTGATTTGCGCCAGAGTCGCGCCGCCGTCCAACACCTCGTCCATCGCCGCCCGTGCCTCTGCCACAGTCAGATTTTCACCCAGCACCAATTTTTGTATCGCTTCTTTTATCATAATAAAATCCTCCTCATATTAAATATTCAAAAAATTGCGAACGATAGTCATGCCTTGCGGCGTCAACACCGACTCAGGGTGAAACTGAATTCCAAAAACAGGATACTCCCTGTGCTGCACAGCCATGATACAACCATCATGACTGTGCGCCGTCACTCTCAGACAATTCGGCAGGCTTTTCTGTTCAATCATCAAGGAATGATACCGCGCCGCCTCTATCTCTTTACCTAAGCCCGCAAATAGCGGGCAGTTCTCCTCTAAAAACATTTTATCTGCTTTGCCATGCATCAGCACGGGCGCGTGTACAATCTTTCCGCCAAACGCTTCTCCAATAGCCTGATGCCCTAAGCACACGCCCAGAATCGGAATTTTCCCGCTCAATTCTTTGATAACAGGAATACAAATTCCCGCCTCCGCCGGAAAACCGGGACCGGGTGAAAGAATGATATGCTCCGGATTTAACTGTTCCAATTCCTCCACCGTAATTTTATCGTTGCGAAACACTTTTATCTCCGGCTGTATGCTGCCAACGTACTGATATAAATTATAGGTAAACGAATCATAGTTATCAATTATAACGTTCATGCCATGTCACCCGCCCTTTCTATTGCCTGAATCATCGCCATAGACTTATTAACCGATTCTTCATATTCCTTTTCCGGCACGGAATCATACACAATTCCGCCCCCCGCCTGCACATATGCTTTTCCGTCCTGAAAAACGGCGGTGCGAATGGTGATACAAGAATCCAGACCACCGCTGAACCCGATATATCCGATTGCGCCACCATAACAACCGCGACGGACAGGTTCCAGTTCGTCTATAATTTCCATTGCGCGTACCTTGGGCGCGCCGGAAAGCGTTCCTGCCGGTAAAACACTGCACAAGGCATCAAACACACTACATTCCTTTCGCATTTTCCCCTTCACATCTGAAGTCATGTGCATGACATGGGAAAAACGCTGAATATATTTATATCTTGAAACATACACCGAGCCAAATTCACTGACTTTCCCAATATCGTTCCGCCCTAAATCCACCAACATGGTATGCTCTGCATTCTCTTTCTCGTCCGCAATCAATTCCTGTTCCAGCATCAAATCTTCCTCTTCTGTCTTTCCGCGAGGGCGCGTTCCTGCAATCGGACTGGTCTGTATCTCGTCCGCCTCCACACGCACCAACATTTCCGGCGATGCGCCCGCCACCTGAAAGGTATCAAACTTTAAATAGTACATATACGGCGAAGGGTTCATCAGTCGAATTGCCCGATACGCGTCTAACGGGTCTACATTTGTTTCAATCGAAAAACGCTGGGACAGCACCACCTGAAAAATATCACCGTTGCGGATATATTCTTTTGCTTTTTCTACATTAGCACAAAATTCTTCTTTGGTAAGATTACTCTGCGGTTTAGCATGTGCGCGAAAATTGACCGGCGTTTTGGATAGAGGAATCGCACGTCCCGAAAGCTCGCTCTGAATGTCTATCAGCCGCTTGGTTGCCCGCTCATATTGCAGTTCCAAATCACTATCTACATGCATATTCACGATAAGAATCAGTTTTTGCCGTCTGTGGTCAAACGCGATAATTTCGTCCATAAACATAAAATACATATCCGGCTGATTCAGTTCATCTTTGGGCGGATTCGGCAAGTGTTCCGTCAGGCGTACAATATCATAAGCAAAGGTTCCCACCGCGCCGCCGCTGAATTTCGGAATATTCGGCAATACAGGAGAATGATACTTTTCACAAAGATTTTGCAAAGCCTTGATAGGCTCCCCCTCACTGTCCGTCTGTTTACCCTCGTGGTCTACGGTCTGAATTTTCGTACCATAGCTTTTAAAAGTCAAAAAGGGATTGCGTCCGATAAAGGAATAACGCGTCATATCTTCGCTGCCCTCCACCGATTCCAGCAAAAAGCAAAATTTTTCGGTTTCCATCCGTTTAAAAATAGAGATTGGCGTGTCCATGTCAGCATAAAATTCCAACACCACCGGAATGATATTAAAATCTTTCGCGAGTCTTTTCGCCATTTGAAAATTAGGATAAAACATAAAAAAATCCTCCTTAAAAATTTTAAGAGGATATGAGTCTATATGAAATTAGAGATATACGCAATCCGCGTTATCTTATTCGGGTACTATTACAACCCACTCATCTCATCTTCGCAGCAACATAAAGATATCCGTTCTATCTGACGAATTATTTCTGCATTACTGCCTCTTTGTTTCCAAAATAACTAAATCAGGAAACACTCCGAATCATAATTCGGAACCTCATCTAAACTCATCTCTTCTTGGTTTACAGCAATATCATTTCAAAAACCATACACTATATACAGTTACTGAAAATTTTATTACTACTTTCTTATTATATCTGATTTTCCCTTCGTTGTCAACCCTTTTTTCGCAATTCAACCGTCCTTAGAAAAACATCAAAAAAATTTAAAAAATCGCTTGACAAGCATTACAAGTTGTGTTAGACTAATATAGTCGCTGAAAAGTGGTCCGGTAGTTCAGTTGGTTAGAATGCCAGCCTGTCACGCTGGAGGTCGTGGGTTCGAACCCCATCCGGATCGCCATGAATATGCTGTCCTAGCTCAGTAGGCAGAGCACTTCCTTGGTAAGGAAGAGGTCGGCGGTTCGAATCCGCTGGACAGCTCCACTAAAAAAGTACCCGTAACGCTTCTCTGTCAAGCGTTGCGGGTGTTTTTGTGTATAACAAAAAAATCAGAACGGAACGAATGCGCGGCAAACCGCGCAGTTTATATATTTTTGCACCGAAGGCGCATACTCGTAAAAGTCCCAACGTAGTGGACTTTTTACGAAAGAGGAGTCGCAGCGGAATGAGCGCACCGACGACTTTTTTGCGAAGCATAAAAAGTCGTCGCAAGCGATATAAAGCTTGCGACGACGTGGTGGCTGCCGGACTAGGATTCGAACCCAGACAAAGTGAGTCAGAGTCACTCGTGCTACCTTTACACAATCCGGCAATATAAAATTGTGGTGCGAGCAATGGGACTTGAACCCATACGTCGTAGACACACGCCCCTCAAACGTGCCTGTCTGCCAGTTCCAGCATGCTCGCACATGACCGACTTATCAAAATCAGCTTTATTACTATACTACATTTTCTCATATTTGTCAAGGTTTTTTTGAAAAAATTTAACATAATTTCATTTTGCGCAAAAACGGCAGTCAATATTACTCTGAACTGTCAAAATCGCTTGACTGCCGTTTTGCGGAAAACGTAAGCCGATATTTTACATCAGGCTTCTGTACAATTTTTCAATGTCCGCAACACTTGTCTCTTTCGGATTGCCCGGACGGCAAGCGTCATCGTAAGCAGACTGCGCAAGGAACGGAATATCCTCTTCCTTTACAATCTCTTTTAAGTCTTTCGGAATGCCAACATCCTCAGACAATTTTTTCACCGCGTCAATCGCGGCTTTTCTGTATTCTGCCTGAGACATATTTTCTGTCCCGGCAACGCCCATTGCTTGCGCAATGTACTTATACTTGTCGCCGGTCGCCTCCGCGTTATATTCCATAACCGTGGGAAGAATAATTGCGTTCGCAACTCCATGCGGTGTGTCATAAAGCGCACCCAAGGGGTGAGCCATGGAATGAACAATACCAAGTCCGACATTGGAGAATCCCATACCTGCCACATATTGTCCGAGCGCCATGTCCGTTCTGCCCTCCGATGTGTTGTCAACCGCACCACGCAGGGAACGCGCAATAATCTCAATCGCTTTCAAATGGAACATATCGGAAAGTTCCCAAGCACCGGCGGTGATATAACCTTCAATCGCGTGTGTCAAAGCGTCCATACCCGTTGCCGCAGTCAAGCCTTTCGGCATAGATGCCATCATTTCCGGATCAACAAAAGCGACCGCCGGAATATCCTTCGGGTCTACGCAAACCATTTTTCTGTTCTTCGCCGCGTCAGTGATAACGTAATTGATAGTTACCTCCGCCGCCGTTCCCGCTGTGGTCGGAACCGCAAAAATCGGTACGGATTTGTTTCTGGTCGGCGCAACGCCCTCCAAGCTAACCACATCTTCAAATTCAGGGTTATTGATAATAATGCCGATTGCCTTTGCCGTATCCATAGAGGAACCGCCGCCGATAGCAACGATATAGTCCGCTCCTGAATTCTTGTAAGCGGCTACGCCGGACTGCACGTTTTCCACGGTCGGATTCGCCTTAATATCAGAATAAACCTCATAAGGCAGACCTGCGCCGTCCAAAACGTCCAGTACCTTTTTGGTCACGCCGAATTTGATAAGGTCAGGGTCGGAACATACAAATGCTTTCTTAAAGCCCCGTCCTTTTGCCTCTGCCGCGATTTCCGAAATCGCGCCCGCGCCGTGATACGATGTTTCATTCAGAATAAATCTGTTTGCCATAATACTTCTCTCCTTTTCTTTATTGTTATTTTATCATTTATTATATTTCTTATACCCCGGATGTTTACCGGTCACGCCGTATTTTCCGCGCATGCTGATTAAAGTATCAATATTCGGCTTGGAAATTTCCTTTGCGCCGCCCAAAATCTCCGCGTAAATCTGCACCTTAGCGCAATGCTCCAAGCTTTCCATACGGTAATATGCCGTAATCAAATCCGCCCCCATAGAAAGCGCGCCATGGTTTTCCAGCAACAGCACATCATGTTCCGGCAAGAATGGGCGAATCGCGTTCGGAACCTCGTCCGTAGACGGTGTACCGTAAGGAGTAACCGGTACGCTCCCCACTGTAATAACGTCCTCAATCGTCACATACTTGTCCATATGGATATGCGCCACCGCAAACGCTGTCGCCGCAATCGGATGCGCGTGAACCACCGCGCCCACATCGGGGCGCTCCTTATAACAACACAAGTGCATTTTCAACTCACTGGAGGGACGGTATCCCTCCTGTGCTTCTATAATATTGCCGTCCATATCGACAGTCACCAGTTTATCCGGTGTAATAAAACTTTTGCTGATACCGGTAGGGGTTGCGATAACCGTATTCTCTGCTACCTTTACGGACACATTTCCGTCATTGGCGGCAACCCAATCTTTTATCCACATTTTATTGCAGACGTCACAAATCTGCTCTTTGATTTCCTGATATTTCATATTAATCGCCATAGCCTTTCTGCCCACATCGTCTACGCAAACTCCATATCATTCACTTTCGTCTAAAACCGAAAGTTCATTCATTCCATTGCGTTTCCTCTTTTCAAAAAAATCACGCGCAGGATTTTTTGAAATATATACAACCTTGTCGTGGGCAGATAAGGCGTATAATAGCGATTAGCGCATCGCCGTTTCGCGTCGCATCGGCGCGAAAATCTCGGCGGCGCACCATTCCGCCGGAGGCTTAACGTGAGTTTTTTCACGTTAATTTCCTTTCTAATCCTGTACTATTTCCATAAAGCGGGGATAATGTTCTTCAAACTCACCGCTTTGCGGCTGATACGATTTTACTTCAAGAGAACGTGCAATCACCCGCCGCGCCTCCTGCAAATCCTGAATTGCTCCCAACGCCATCAACTGCACACAGACGTTGCCTGCCGCGGTTGCCTCCGTCGGACCTGCAATGACCGGCACACAAGTGGCGTCGGCAGTCATTTCGCATAAGAAACCGTCCTTGGTTCCGCCGCCCACCATATGAATCGTTTTAAAGTCCTTGCCGGTACATTTTTTCAGCTGTTCAAAGGTATATTTATACTTCATGGCAAGGCTTTCGTAGATGCACCGAATCACTTCGCCATCCGTTTGCGGTACATACTGATTGGTTTCCTTACAGAAATCCTTTATCCGCTGTATCTGATTGCCCGGCGGCGCAAATCTCGGGTCGTCCGGATCAATAAAACACGCAAAAGGCTTTGCCGCCCTTGCCAGTTGTTCCATTTCCGCATAAGTATATTCCTTGCCGTCCCGCCTGAACTGTCTCCGCGTCTCCTGAATCATCCATAACCCAATGATATTCTTCAAAAATCGCGTTGTGCCGTCATAACCACCCTCATTGGTGATATTATACCGAGCAGAATCTTCCGTAATACAAGGCTGTTTCAGTTCTGTGCCAAACAGACTCCATGTGCCGCAGGAAATATAGACAAAATCCTGTTCCTCCGCAGGCACAGCCGCTACAGCGCACGCAGTATCATGTCCGCAAACCGCTGTCACGGACTTCTGAGCAATTCCCAGTTCCTCACACAACGCTTCCCGCAAGGTTCCAACCTTTGCTCCCGGCGGAACAACTTCGGGAAACATACTGCGCTTGAAACCAAGTAAATCAATCAACTTCCAATTCCATTCCTTGGTATAAGGGTCCAGTAATTGTGAAGTAGAGGCAATCGACTGCTCGGCATACACCTTGCCTGTCAGCAAATATCCAAACAAATCAGGAATAAAGATGAACTTATCCGCAAGCTGATACAACCACTCCTGCTCTGTTTTGGTCTGATAGAGCTGGAACAGAGTATTGAAATTCATTTTCTGTATGCCGGACATTTGATATAATTCTTTATCCGAAAGAATCTTCGCTACCGCCTCGGGGGTATGCTCCGTTCGGCTGTCACGATAGTGAACGGGATTGCCAAGCAATGTACCGTCCTCTGTAAGCAGACCGTAATCCACACCCCAGGTATCGATACCGATGCTCTCAAATTCCTCGCCCTTGGCTTTCAGCAGCCCCTGCTTTATCTCGTGAAACAAGCGGGGTAAATCCCAGTAAAATCCGCCGTTCATAGATACCGGGTCATTGTCAAAGCGATAAAGCTCTTTCAAACTCAGCTTACCGTCCTCCAATATTCCCAATATTGCTCTGCCGCTTGATGCGCCAAAATCAAATGCCAATACTTTCATACTCTGATACCCCTTTTCAATTATTTGTACAGCGCTCCGTAACACTGACACGCTCTGTAATCAGTCGCAGTGCTGTCCTCTCCTTTGCCGAACCCTGCCCAGGACTGCGGACGATAAATTTTTTCCTCCGCAATATTGTGTACCGACACAGGGATTCTCAGCATGGACGCCAAAGTGATAACGTCCGCGCCAATGTGACCGTGAACTGTTACGCCATGGTTCGCGCCCCAATTTGCCATAACACTGTAAACATCTTTAAACGCGCCTTTTCCTGTCAAAATCGGCGCAAACCATGTGGTCGGCCAAGTCGGGTCGGTTCTCTTGTCCAACTTCTCATGAACATCGTCCGCAAGTGTCACCGTATAACCTTCCGCAATCTGAATGGTCGGACCTACGCCGTCAATCAGATTTACTCTTATCATAGTAACCGGCAATTCCGCCTGCGTCTTAAAGTGACTAGAAAAACCGCCGCCGCGGAAATACTCATAATCTGCGCGACACCAATCCGTCGCATCAATGCAAGCCTGAATATCCGCGTCGGTCATATTCCACCATTCCTTAATGGTTTTGTTACCGTTATCATCTTTCGCCATGCCCGTACAATCCAGTGCAGTCGCGCCCGAATTAATAAGATGGATAATTCCGTCTGCCGCTTTGCCCTCCAGTTCTTTCCCCGTCACCCGTTTAACCGCTTCGGGCGACCAGTAAGTCCGAACATCGTGGAAACAAGGCGCTTTACCTGTCAGCAAGGTCGCAAACAGCATGGAAATACCGTTGAGCGTATCATTTTCGGTCGCAAACGGGAATGGCGCTTTTTTGCCGTTCCAGTCGAATGAGGACGCAAGAATCGCCTCGGTAAAGTCACCGTTCGGCAGCCAGTCCGTCCACATTCTCTGTCCCTGAAATCCGCCGACAATTCCGTTGCGGCCAAGGCTTTCCTCATGCCAGCCCATTTCCGCAAGTTTAGGATTGCCGTGAAGAATATCATTCACAATCACCGTAAACTTAGCAATAAATTCCCAATCTTTATCGGCAGGAACAACTTTAGACTTTTTAATAATTTCGGGGAAGTTTTTACCCGCGTTCTTGTCAAAGCCTTCCTTGCAGTTCGCTTTAATCCAAGACAAAGCCTTTTCATACTCGCCCTTGTCATAAATCTCCAAAGTAATTCTTCTCAGCACTTCGGTAAGGTCTACCCATTCCGCGCGCAAGCCCAAATACTTCTGCATAAATCCCGCGTCGCAGAACGAGCCTGCAATGCCCATCGACACGCCGCCGATATTGACGTACGCCTTATTCTTCATCTGTCCGGCAGCGATTGCACAGCGTGCGAATCTCAAAATTTTCTCCGCGACATCGTCGGGGATATTAGTATCCGTTGCGTCCTGCACATCGTGTCCGTAGATAGAAAACGCAGGAAGGCCTCTCTGTGCGTGCGCCGCCATAGCCGCCGCCAGATAAACCGCACCGGGACGCTCTGTTCCGTTAAAACCCCAAACCGCTTTGATTGTCTGCGGGTCCAAATCCATTGTTTCGGAACCGTAGCACCAACACGGGGTCACGGACAATGTAGCAGTAACATTTTCCTTTGAAAATTGCTCTGCCACCTTCGCAGCCTCCGCACCGCCGCCGATTGTGGTACAGCCTATCACACACTCTACAGGTGTTCCGTCCTGATAGCGCAAATTGGACGAAATCAGGTCTGCCGCCGCCTTCGCCATATTCATGGTTTGATTTTCCAAACTTTCTCTCACGCCGCCCCATCTTCCGTCAATGACCGGGCGAATACCGATTTTTGGTTTTACCATAGTATTTTCCTCCTTAAAAGAGTCTTTTTATATAATTATACTATTGCAAAACGCAAAAAACTTGTGATATAATCAGATAAAAGTATAATTATTCTGACAAGAAGGTGGTTATCATTAACATATTGTCTTTTCACGAAAACTTCCAAAGAGGAACCTCTGAGTTCCCTATTGAATTGTATTCTATAGACGCCGCGCATCCGCAATATGTCATGCAGTTACACTGGCACAGTGATATCGAAATCATACGTGTGCAGTCCGGCACATTGCATTTGACACTGAATAGTGTCGATTATACTTTGCAGAGCGGGGACAGCGTTGTCATTCCGGGCGGAATCGCCCACTGCGCTCAACCGAATGAATGTGTTTATGAATGCTTAGTGTTTCCTCCCACACTGCTTTACGCCGCGTCAAAATGTCACAGTATTTTAAAAACCGAACTGCGGCATCCCGTGAAATTTACCAATCTGAGTGAAACAGCCTTGCTGTTTGAACAGCTTCATACTTTCGGTCAATCGTGCAATGAGTTCACGGTTTTGTCGCTGATTTACTTTATCATTGGAAAAGCGCTCCTCGCCCAAACAGGTGAGCCCGCAGAGCAAGTGGAAAACATAGACAAAATAAAACCGGCAATCATTTATATCACGGAGAATTTCGCCTCCGCAATCAGTGTGCGGGAACTGGCAGACCGCTGCTTCATGAGCAGCGGCTACTTCAGCAAATGTTTTAAAGAAGCAACTTCGCAAACGCCGATAGAATTTTTAACAGTATATCGGATTGAAACCGCCTGTGAATTGCTGCTCTCCGGTATGTCAGTCACAGACACAGCATACAACTGCGGCTTTAACGACCTGAGTTATTTTATCCATATCTTTAAAAAGCTGACGGGAATTTCACCCAAGCAATACGCCATGCGAAAGTAACCGCCGCGCGCTTTTTGCATTAGTTTTCATACAAAAATTTTTCCGGCAGGGTAACATGAAAATCCACTGCCAAATCACGGAAATTCTGCGGCGTGATGGTTTGCAGTTTATCAGGACGCATAGAAAGCAGTTTGACAAGAATTTCAGCCGCTTTTTCTATCGTATGCATCAACCCAAAGGTTAAATCAAAATCTTCGCCCGAACAAAACATTCCGTGATGCGCCCAAATTGCCGCGTCATACTGTTTCATCAATTCCGCCGTCGCAACCGCGATGTCACGCCCGCCCGGAACCATCCAACCAACGACGCCAATCCCTGACGGGAACACGACAGGACATTCCGTCGCCATTTCCCACAGTTCTCTGGTAAAAACTTCATCTTTCAAAGGCAAAGCAAAGGTAAGCGCAATCACATTCGTCGTGTGCGCGTGATAGATTACGCGATGCGCGCCGCCGGACGCCGCCTTTTTCACCTCATGATTCATCAAATGGCTAGGCAGTTCACTGGTCGGTCTGCCGCCGTTTTTCAATCCCCAGCGTATCCGATAATTTTCGCCTTTGTTATCCAATTCGATAATACAAATATTATTCTCCGGGTCTAAACTGACGTTGCGGAAATACTTTCCGCTGCCGGTCACCAAAAAGTATTCACCTGCAAGGTCAGGAACGCTTGTGCCGATTTCTGCCCATGCGCCATCTTCATTCAAATACTCTTTGACTGCCGCAATTTCCTCATCTTTGATGCGGTAGGAAAGGTTGCCGCCATTTCTCTCATGCCAGCCCTGTTCCCAACCGTCATTGCACATACGAATAAATCCTTGTATAAATTCTACCTCTGTAATATTCATTTTTCTGCTCCTTGTGTTTCTTAAATTTCTTTTTAATCTGCTTATTGACGCTTGCTTAGAACTTCCGTTTCATATTTCTTCACTTCTGTCAACCACTGCTCCCGAATCGGTACACCATTGCTCTCGCAGAAATAATCCCATACATCACCGAACGGGTAAGATTTCAATTCCTCTTGCAGTACCAACAGTTCCGTCATTTTGTTTTCGTCCTGTAATTTAGCCAGCTCCTGATTCGGCGTGAGCAGCGCATAAAGCAGCGCCTTTTGAAAACTGCGCATACCTGTTGTCCACGCCGCAATACGGTTGATGCTTGCGTCAAAGAAATCCAGACCAACCTTTACGCGGTCAAGCGCATCGTTTCTGACAATTTCTTTCGCAATTTCCCTCGTCTCATCGTCAAACAACACCACATGGTCGGAATCCCAACGCACCGGACGGGTCACGTGCAAAGCAATCTTATCAAAGAACAACAGCATCGAAGATATTTTATCTGACACCATCTCGGTCGGATGATAATGCCCGTTATCCATCAACGGAAGGATTCCACGGTGTGCCGCATAGTTCAAGGTGAATTCAGCAGAGCCTACCGTGTAGGATTCCATACCGATGCCAAACACCTTGGATTCTACGCAAACAAGCACCTTTTCTTTATCATACGGAATACTCAGAATTTGATCCAAAGAATCCTTAAATCTCGCCCGCGGAGCGGTTCTGTCGGAGGGAATATCCTTATATCCGTCCGGAATCCAAATATTCATCAAACACGGCTGTCCCAACTCGTCCGCAAAATATTCGGAAATACGGATACACGCCTGACAATGGCGAATCCAAAAGTCCCGCACTTCCTTATTCGGATGGGACAGGGTCAAATTATCCTTAACCATATCATGCGAAAACAGTGTGGGGTTAAAATCCAAGCCCATACCGCGCGCTTTTGCAAACTCCACCCACTTTGAAAAGTGTTTTGGCTCTATCGCGTCGCGGTCTGCAAATTCCCCATTCTCAAAAATAGCGTAACTGGCGTGCAAATTTATTTTGTGCCGCCCCGGTACAAAGCTCAGCACCTTATCAATGTCCGCCATCAATTCCTCCGGAGTTCTCGCCTTGCCGGGATAATCTCCTGTTGTCTGAATCCCGCCGGTCAGCGGCCCGTCATGGTCAAACCCCGTAACATCGTCCCCCTGCCAGCAATGCATGGAAATCGGAATTTCTTTTAAGCGATTTACCGCTTGCTGTGCGTCTACCCCTATTTCCGCATAGATTTTTTTTGCCGATTCAAACCGTTCTTGTACTGTCATTATTCTTTCCGCCTTTCCTGTATTTTCACTTTACACTTATGTATATTCTTTGTTTCATGAAGCATTTTTACTTGCTTACCCTATTATTTTAAAACAAATTTCAAAAAAAGTATAGGTCATAATATTGAAAAAAACAGAACCTCTCTTGCAATTTTCTTTTCTATGCTGTAAAATAGATATAATGATATGGCAATAGGGGCTGTGATAACATGGACAAAAAAATTTTAGACAAGCTGCGCGAGATAACCGACGAAGAACGCGCCATTCTTGACGGACATAAAAACATTCAAAAAAACCTGTACACCGGCAGAAAGGATTTTGTCGTTGACAGCCGCCGTCTGCTCGCCAAAGGCAAGCTGATTGATATTCGCCCGCATACAAGGTTCACGCATTTTCCCAAGCACCGTCACAATTATGTGGAAATGGTCTATATGTGCAGCGGAAAAACAACACATATTATTAACGATACGGATAAGATTGTTTTAGAGGAAGGCGATTTGCTGTTTCTAAACCAAAACGCGTCGCAGGAAATTCTGCCCGCAGGAGAAAATGATATTGCAATCAATTTTATCATTCTGCCCGAATTTTTTGACCGAACCTTCAGCATGATGGAAACGGAGAACGCACTGCGCGATTTTTTAATTTCCACGCTTTCGCAAGACAGTTCGCGCACAGACTACCTGCACTTTCAGGCGAAAGATATTCTTCCTGTCCGAAATTTGGTGGAAAACATGATATGGTCGCTAATTGAAAAAAAATCCGGCATCAACACCATCAATCAAACCACAATGGGTCTGCTGTTTATGAACTTATCCGCCTTTGCGGAAGGCGTGAATACCACACACCCCAACCAATATGAGCAAACACAGGTGTTCGCTGTCCTGAAATATATTGAGACGCATTACAAAGACGGTTCACTTGCTGATATTGCTGACGAACTTCATCAGGAATCCTATGTCCTCAGCCGTCTGCTAAAAAAACACACCGGCTCAAACTTTAAGGCATTACTACAGCAGAGAAAACTTCAGCAAGCCGCCTATCTGCTGCGGCAAACTTCCCTCACCGTCAATGACATCATGGAAAACATCGGCTACGACAACAGCAGTTACTTTTACCGCAAATTTAAGGAAAAATACCATCGCTCCCCGAAGGAATACCGACGATAGGATAGATGCCCCCTAAAAAGCGATTAAACCGATACTCGTCTCCCATCAGGTATATTGATTTCTTTCAGACTTCCACATATATAAAAAGCGCTCTCCCCACTCCCTGTCACATCATCGGGAATTACAGCCTCTGTTACGCCCTTACTTTTCTATCTTCTTTCTTTGTTTTTGTTTCTTCCCGAAATGTCTTCTCTCGTACGTTTTATTCTGTTTTTTTCCACTCTATTTTTGTCTTTTTTTCGAGTATGGCTCACACCACTTTTTATTGTTAGAATTTTTAATAACGTACTCACTGAGCAAAAGCCCACTGGCAATTGCCCATCTGTTTTCTAACTTTTTTCTTTGTTTTTCTTCCTCTTTAAGGCGTTTCCTTTCTTCCTGCTGGCGCGCCAATTTTTCCCGTTCCTCTTTTTCGTGCTTTAATTGATTCTGCTTATCTATTGCTTGCCGAAGTTCTTTATCTCGTGTTAACGCCTCCTGTACCATTTTTGTTCGCTTCTCTTCTTCTTGAAGTTCAATAAACTCTTGAGCCGCATCTTCTCTTTTTATTCTGTGAAACAGCGCTTTTTCAGTGCCGCAGACAGGGCATTTCCAAGTCTCCGGCAAATGACAAAGAAACAAGATATTTGTGCCATCCCCTTCATCATAAATATAACTGCAATTGGGACACGAATATTTCATATATATCCTTGAACTGTAATATACCATTTCAACTTCTTCCCTTCTTCTCCGTTCTTAATACCGCGGCGTTTATATAGTCTGAAAAATTATCCCTCAATTCATTTGATATATAGGTATGAGCAGGATGCCAAAACTCAAGAATTTTCGTGTTATTGTATTCAAAATAACAAAAAGAAAACTTTTTATTATTTTTCTCGTATTCCATCCAGTAATTCAGAGGTGATTTTTCACCGTCTAGTGCTTTATGTAAGGCATAAAATATATTGCCGGGGGTTATAACATAACAACAGTTATGATTGCGAATTAAATCATCAATAATCGCAAGTCTGTTTATTGCAACTTCTTTAGGTTCAATTTTTTCGTCTTTATAATATTTGTCGTAAACATCCCCGATTTGCACCGACTCAAGAAAGGTTTTATCCACTTCAGATTTTCCAAGCTTTTTAAGCGCTTTCAGCGTTTGGGTAAATTTGCCGGATTGTGATGGTTCTCCTGAAAACGGATGCAAATTCATATACGCGCAGGATTTTAAAATGTCCTTACATCTGTCAGCGCTATTGGTAGATTGAGGCAAAATAACGTCTGCCAGGCTGCCAAGCACATTGATATATATGGTTTCAGACCGACATTGAGATTTTTCGTTATTCTCAACGCACTCTTTAAACCAAAATCCGTCATTTTTAACGTCCTTGGTATTCGGCTCTTTAAGCAGAAACAAAATTTCAGCCTTTGGTTCTTCGCCCAAAAAACCTTCAACCGGTTTTCCGTATTTATTTTTTAAAAATAGATTATTCATTTTCTTTCAGCCTTTCCGTGCATTATATTTTATAATTTCCCGCGGCTTCTTTTAAGTCTGATATTACTTCTTCTCGGAGCGATACAGGGCAGATGATTTCTACATGCTTGGCGTACTGCACCGCCCATAGGCGCATGGCGGATAAATTAACATTTACGCGCGCGATTACTTCATCCTCTGTTGCATCTGTAAAGGTTACTTCCGTCCCAAACCAGTCGATAATATCTGATACAATATATCGCTTTGCCCGGAACACAACAGACTCACTCTCGCCGGAAAACATATAAATGTGCTCTGCCATGTGCTTGGGCAGCGTCCAGTCCCTCGGCTTTGGTTTCGTCTTTTCGTCAAGCAGTTCAATATTTGTAATACGGTCAATACGATAGTTGGATATATCATCATATTTATCATAGTTACCAATTAAGTAATAGCGTCCGTTGGTCGCGGCAATTTGATAGGGATTGACAATATATTTTTCCTTTCGCCGCGGATGCAGTTTTTTATCTACATCGTAAAAATTATAAGTGAACGCAACCTTTTTACCCTTGCTGATAGCCTCGTCAAGAATTTCAATCGTATAAAACAATTCCTTATTCTGCGGCATATTTTCGATTAGCGTTCGTATGTGATTAACCTTTGCGTCAAAATATATATTGGATAGACCACTTAATTTTTCAATCAGCTCCTTACATTGACTGTAGGGAATATGCTTGGAAAACAACAAGCTGTCAATCAGTAATCTAAGCTCAGCATCCGAAAAATCACGATTCAAATACCAATCCGTATATATAATTTCTTCCTCGCCGTTTTTGTTTACTCTGATACTTTCGCTGTATTCTATATCATAGCCGAAGTCAATTAAATTCATCAAATTACGCTTAATGGATTTTCTGTCTGCCTGCATATCATACTCATTTTTTAACAGTTCAATAATTTCCTTTTGCGAAAGTCTGTGGTTTTCGTCAGTGTAACGTTTCAAAATATCAAGGATATTCATGATTAAAAGTTTTTTGGGTTGCTTCGTGTACATCATTGGATACTCCTTAGAACACATTTATTCCCGTGAATTGTTGATTGTTTATGAGAAAATTTTATCACATCTGCATATGTCCCGTCAATACGAAGGTGAGACAAAAATGGTACATACCAACAAACATATGCTTCCTAAAATTAAATATGAAGTAGTCAGAAAGGAAAATATTTGTGCAGGCAGCGAGGAAGTTTTGCTTGAATAATAGATCAAAGTTATCCACCACAAATACAGTTATTCGTTAATAGATTAAAACCCACGGCAATAAACTGCCGCGGGTTTTTAATCCTATTTCACCGCCGGAATGGAGCTGTACCGCCGATTGATACCATCCTTGGAGTGCGCGGCGGAATCATAAACCGTCTCCTGCGCGAACACCGCTTTCTCTTTTTCAAACGAATACCGCATCAATTTGAACTCCGAGCCGGTGGACTTCACCAATGTAATCACAGGAACAGCGTCATTGCCGACATAGTAATCGGAAACCTCAAAGTACACGTTACCGTTCTGCACATATTCCTCAAACAGTGTGTAATACTTTCCGTCAGCCTCTACGCGCAAGACCCATTCCTGCCCGTCGTTCTTCTGCAGTTCGCCTTCGCCGTCTTTTTGCGCATTGACAAACAGCGCAACGGTTTCTTTTTTCTTATCCCCGTCCAAATCTGTACTGTATTTGTCAACCTCTGTCCAACTTTCCCGCACCGGAGAATCTGCCTGCGCGGAAATCGTCTTTTCTTCCGCTTTCGGCTGTGCCGATGGTTCGACGGACGCGGTTGTCGTTTCTTTCGGTGACGGCGAACCTTCTCCTCCGGCGTTGCCGGGAGTGCTGCATCCGGTCAGCAAAATTCCTGCGCAGATACTCAATACACTTAATAAACACACCAGCTTTTGAACATTCACTTTCATATTCCACACTCCAATCCATGACAGGCGCATTCCGCTACAATTAGTTATGCGCTTTTTCAAACAAATTATCCAGCCACTCAATCGCCAAAGGCATCCATGTCGCAACGTGCGGATAATAATTTTCCAATTCACCGCACACTTCCGCATTCGCAAGAGAAAGTCCGTGTCCACCCTCGGGATAAATGTGCAACTCAAACGGGATTTTTGCCTTTTGCAATTCCGTTGCCATAATAAGGCTGTTCTCTACCGGAACACAAGCATCCGCTGCCGTATGCCACAAAAAGGTCGGCGGAGTATTGGCGGAAATGTGTTTTTCAAGGCAAACCTTATCCCGTGCTGCCTGATCGGTCGGGTCGGATAGCAAATTCTCAAAAGAGCCTTGATGCGCAAATTCTCCTGCCGTCAAAACAGGGTAGCATAAAATTGCCGCGTTGGGACGGTTTTTGCCGTTAAATGAGGCAAGGTCTTCCTCTGCCCAGCAATTCGCCAGGTTGCCCGCAAGATGTCCGCCCGCCGAAAAACCGCAAACAGCAATTTTATCCACATCCACTGACCATTCCTCAGCTTTTTCACGAATAAGCACCATCGCCATAGACGCCTCCTCCAGCGCCTTGGGATACTTCGCAGGTGCAACGCTGTAATCCAGCACAAACGCCTGATACCCCGCCGCGACAAACTTCATGGCAATCGGTTCCGCCTCGCGCGGGGAACACATTCCATATCCGCCGCCCGGGCAAACCAAAACCGCCGGTCTCTTGCGGTTTTGCTCCAATGGGTCATACAAAACATATGTAGTTAATGTTGGCGTCTTAACGCCGGTTTCTTCTTTTCTCAATGCAATTTTTTCACAAATCATGTCAACCATCCTTGTTTATTCTATTTTAATATTGTTAATGCTTTCCTTTATTTTACCACATTTTTCAAAATAGTCAATCTCTTTTTCTGATTTGAAAAAAGATTGACTATTTCTGCGCAAATTACTATTCTTTTTTCTCCTGCCCGCCGTCCTGCTCTACCTCACAGCCGCAAACTTTCAATATCCCCCGCGGAACAGAATCCTTTGCATTTTTCCATGGTTCATCCTTATACCGATAATCATATTTATCAATCAGCCACAAGACATCTTCGCGCACACGTTTGAAATTCTCCAAAACAAGCGGGGCAATTTGCTTAATAAACACGCGGTATCCCTCGACGGAAAGATACTTTTTCCCCGCAGTTAACAGTTCCCGAAAATGCGGCAAGCAAAATCCTTTACCTGCAAGCACCCGCGCCTGAAATTCCTTTTCCGTTTTCCAAAGATGAAAGAACGTAGCCGTATAATTTTCCATTCTCTTTGCAATGCGCTCACACGCATAGCAGGAATTTTGCATTTTCTCCAGTTCCTGTTCCATTGCGGATTGCTCCGGTTTGGAAAATATCCCCTTTTTACCAAACAACTTTTCCTCGCTGCACAAGGCAGACAACTCCTGTTCCGCCTTTGCCATATGAGTGCTCAAAATCAAAGCAACTCCCAAAGAATTCTGCCCCTCATACAGTTGGCGAAAATGCTGCTTGCAAAAACCCGATCGGTCTGTTTCCGCACGCACGTCCTCTTCCATATAAGAAGCGCCGAGCAAATAGCGCATGGTATCCGCATCCGCCTTGTGATACAGCGCGCAAAACGCACATTCCGTCTCTTTTTCAAACGCCTCTAAAACAGGTATGGTATCCAAATGCTCTTTCATGTTCTTCCCTCGCTCACCAATATAGATAACACAAATACCGCCCAAAACACACGGCGGTATTACTCTGTATGAATTTCCAGTTTTCGTTTTACCCTTTGCAACGCATTGTCTATCGACTTTGGAGAACGCAGCAACTCCTTGGCAATTTCCTGATAAGACATACCGTCAAGATACATATTAAGCACAGCTTTTTCAAGTTTGCTCAAGGTTTCTTCCATTCTCAGATTCAAAGCGGCAATGTTCTCTTTCCAAATAAACATTTCCTCAGGATTGATAGACGCTTGCTCAATCAAAGTGTCCTCCAAGGTACGCTCCGATTCTTCCTCATAAACAGGTCGGCTCAGCGACACATAGGAATTCAGCGGCATATGCTTTTGACGCGTTGCATTTTTCACCGCGGTGATAATTTGACGGGTGATACACAAATCCGCAAAAGTTCGGAAAGAGGAAAGTTTGGAACTGTCAAAATCACGGATTGCTTTAAACAGCCCAATCATGCCCTCTTGCACAATATCTTCCTTGTCCGCACCGGCAAGAAAATACATTCTTGACTTACTGCGAACCAAATTTTTGTATTTAGAAAGAATATGCTCCGTCGCCGCCTTATCGCCCCCGACAGAAAGTTCTACGACTTCTTCGTCCGAAAGACAAGCATAGCGCGAGGGCGCGGTGTCCATATCAAGTTTATCTTTCAATGCACTGCGCCCCCTCTCTGCAATCCTATTTTATTTTGCCAGTTCAGCCGTCTCCCGCGCAATCATCAATTCCTCATTGGTCGGAATAACAAGCACCTTTACTTTACTGTCCGCTGCGCTGATATCCGCCTGCACACCGCGCGCCGCCTCGTTTTTCGCCTTGTCCAACTTGATACCCATAAATTCCGTATTCTTCAAAATTGCTTCACGCATACTCGGCGTATTCTCGCCTACACCGGCAGTAAATACAACTGCGTCAACGCCGCCGAGCGCGACCGCATATTCACCAAAGTAACGGCGTGTGCTGTATGCAAAAACGTCCAGCGCAAGCTGCGCGCGCTTGTGACCTTCGCCCGCTGCCGCCTCCAAATCACGGAAATCACTGCTGACGCCCGAAATGCCCAATACGCCCGACTTCTTGTTAAGCAATTCATCAATCTGCTCTAAATTCATACCTTCCTTATCGGCAAGATATTTTACAATCGCCGCATCTATGGTGCCGGAACGAGTTCCCATAACCACGCCCGCAAGCGGTGTAAAGCCCATGGAAGTATCAATAGATTTACCGCCGTCTACCGCTGTCACACTGGAACCGTTGCCCAAATGGAACGTAACAATCTTACATTCGGATAACGGCTTGCCAAGCATTTCTGCCGCTTTTGCCGCAACATATTTATGAGAAGTTCCGTGAAAGCCGTACTTACGGATTTTGTCCTTTTCATACAAGTCATAGGGCAGCGCGTACATAAACGCCTCCTGCGGCATAGTCTGGTGGAACGCGGTATCAAATACCGCTACCTGCGGCACATTCGGCATTGCCTCTTCACAAGCGCTGATACCGATGAGGTTAGCGGGATTGTGAATTGGCGCGAGCGGCACACATGCCTCGATTGCATTTTTTACTTCATCGTTTATGATAACGGACTGATTGAAAAATTCTCCTCCGTGAACAACGCGGTGACCGACTGCGGAAATCTCACTCATACTGCTAATAACTCCGTAACTCGTATCAACCATCGCGTCCAAAACCATCTTGATTGCGTCCGCGTGTGTCTCCATCGGCTTTTCAATCGTCACGGTATCTTTACCCGCCGGCGTATGCTTCAAACGTGAGCCGTCAATGCCGATACGCTCACAAAGACCTTTTGCCATAACTGTCTCGGTCTCCATGTCAATCAACTGATATTTGAGGGAAGAGCTTCCCGCGTTAATAACTAAAATTTTCATTTGTTTCATCGTTCCTTTCCGTATCAAATCTATGTTGAACTTTCAAATTTTCAGGTTTAGCCCTGCATTTGCGCCTGTACACATGTAATCGCCGCAACACCGACAATATCCTCCGCGCTGCATCCGCGGGATAAGTCATTGACCGGTCTTGCCATCCCCTGCGTCAGAGGACCGTAAGCCTCCGCCTTTGCCAATCTCTGCACCAATTTATACCCGATATTTCCCGCGTCTAAATTCGGGAAAATTAAGACATTTGCGCCATCTTCCAACGGACTGCCCGGCGCTTTCATTTTGTTGATAGCGGGAACAATAGCCGCGTCCAGCTGCAACTCTCCGTCCAGTTTCAAGGACGGGTCAAGCTGTTTTGCAATCGCAGTCGCGTTTTTTACTTTATCCACATGTTCCGACTTCGCACTGCCGTAAGAAGAATAGGACAGCATTGCGACTTTCGGTTCCGCACCAACGAGCGAACGGAAAGATTTCGCGGACGATACCGCAATCTCCGCAAGCTGTTCCTCGGTCGGATATTCGTTCAATCCTGCATCACTGAAAATGAATGTTCCGTTTTCTCCGTATTCGCAGTTCGGCACTACCATCAGGAAGAAAGAGGAAACCACCTTGGTATTCGGCGCGGTTTTCAAAATTTGCAAAGACGGGCGAAGTACGTTCGCAGTAGAATTCACAGCACCGGCAACCATTCCGTCAGCCAAACCTTGCTTAACCAGCATAACGCCAAAGTGCAGAACGTCTTTCATCGTTTCTTTTGCCTTTTCGGGCGTCATGCCCTTAGCCTTTCTCATTTCATAAAACGCGTTCGCGAACTCCTCATATTTGTCGCTCTTTTCCGGCTCGATAATCGTCGCTCCGGAAATGTCAAGTCCGTTTGCCAACGCTTTAATCTTATCCTCATTCCCCAGAAGAATAAGATTCGCAAATCCCTCCTTCAGAATCGCGTCCGCCGCCTGCACGGTACGGAGTTCTTCTCCCTCCGCGAGAACAATCGTCTTTTTGTTTTCCTTTGCCAACCGTTTCACTTTGTCCAAAAAGTTTTCCATAATAATCGCCATAGCCTTTCTGCCCACATAAAATAATAAAAATTTAGCCTACACCTTATCGTGGGCTGATAAGGCGTATAATGGCGATTAGCGCATCGCCGTTTCGTGTCGCACCGGCACGAAACAGCGGCGCATGATTCCGCCGGAGGCTTGACGTGAATTTTTTCACGTCAATCGCCATAGCCTTTCTGCCCACATCGTCTCCGCAGGCTCCATATTATTCGCTTACGGCTAAAGCCGGAAGCTCATTCATTTCGCTGCGTCTCCTCTTTTCCCAAAATCACGCGCAAGCGCAGGATTTTGGGAAATATATACCACCTTATCGTGGGCCGATAAGGCGTATCATAGCGTTTAATGTGTATATGTATGATTCATTGAGAGCCTTAACGTGTAAATTTTCCACGTTAGTCACACTATTTCTATTATACACAATAAATACGCTTTGTACAAGAATTGTTAATAAAATAACGAAGATTTCGGCAAAATATTGCATTTTCCCGCATTTATTCCTGCCGCTGCTGTACAAGCAGCATACTATTTCATTAAAAAACTCCCTCTGAACAGAGGGAGTTTTTATCACTGTTCTTTTTTGATTCCAATGTCGTGACGGAAATGCGCGTCACGGAAATCAATAACATCTACATAACTATAAGCCTTTTGAATCGCGTCGTCCAGATTTTTACCCGTTGCGGTAACGCCCAAGACTCTGCCGCCTGCTGTCAGGTACTTACCATCCTCTTTCTTTGTTCCCGCATGAAAGACAACAGCGCCCAAACTTTCCGCCTGCTTAATCCCTTCAATCGGATAACCTTTCTCATATTTCTGCGGATACCCGCCGGACGCCATTACGACGCAGACAGCGGCGTTGTCCTCCCATTCAATTTCAATATCGGACAAGGTTCCATCGACAACACTTTCAAAAATATCAACCAAATCCGTCTTAAGACGCGGCAAAACAACCTGCGTTTCCGGGTCGCCGAATCGACAGTTATATTCAATCACTTTTACGCCGTCCGCCGTTTTCATCAAACCAAAGTACAGCACGCCCTTAAAAGTCCGTCCCTCCGCGTTCATCGCGCGCATGGTCGGCAGAAAAATATTTTCCATACATTCTGCCGCAACCTCTTCTGTATAAATACGGCTAGGCGAAAATGTTCCCATACCACCCGTATTCAAACCTTTATCGTTGTCTAAAGCCCGCTTATGGTCCTGCGCGGAAACCATCGGTTTCACCACTTTGCCGTCCGTAAACGCCAAAACAGAAATCTCAGGACCGGTCAAAAATTCCTCTACTACAATTCTGCCGCCCGCCTGTCCAAACACCATATCGTCCATAATTTCATGAACCGCTTTCTCCGCGTCCGGCAAATTCTCCGCAATGATAACGCCTTTACCGAGCGCAAGCCCCTCCGCTTTCACAACAACAGGAAACGTATTCTGCTCCCGAATGTACGCAATCGCCGCCGCGCTGTTGTCAAACACCTCATATCCCGCCGTAGGAATGTGATACTTTTTCATCAAGTCCTTGGAAAACACCTTGCTCCCCTCAATAATTGCTGCTGCCTTGTTCGGTCCGAACGCGCGCAACCCCGCCGCTTCAAACGCATCCACCGCGCCTGCCGCCAACGGGTCATCAGGAGCGACCACCGTCAAATCAATATCGTGTTCTTTCGCAAAAGCGATTTGCCCCTCAAAGTCCATAACGCCGATATCCACACATTCCGCTAACTCTGAAATACCGCCGTTTCCGGGTGCGCAGTATAGCTTGTCCACCTTTGCGCTTTGACTCAATTTCCAAACAATGGCGTGTTCTCTACCGCCGCTGCCGATTACTAAAATTTTCATATTCCACCTCTGTTATTTATTAAATATAGATTTCTAAAATTGAAAAAGTATACGTCACCGCAAAAGCCGATTTTTCGGGAACCCGAAGACACTCAAGCGAGCATGGACGTGCAAGACAAATGCTTTCCACTATCCACATCTGCAAGAAAAGCGTTTGGATTGTGCGTGCTCGTGAGCGACATGTGTCGAGATACGCGAGCGAGCATGGACACGCAAGACAAATGCTTTCCACTATCCACATCCGCAAGAAAAGCGTTTGGATTGTGCGTGCTCGTGAGCGACGTGTGTCGAGACACTCAAGCGAGCATGGACACGCAAGACAAATGCTTTTCTTGCGGATGCCTATTTGGCGCGTGGATGCGCCTTCCTATATACATCATTCAAATGACTCTTTACAATCTGCGCGTAAATCTGCGTAGAGGAAATATCGGTATGGCCGAGCATTTCCTGTATGGACTTTAAATCCGCGCCGTTTTCAAGCAAATGGGTTGCAAAGGAATGGCGCAGGGTATGCGGGGTAATCTCTTTGGAGATATGCGCTTGCTCCTTATAATGTTTGATAATCTTCCAAAAACCCTGCCGGGTCAAGCGTCCGCCGTTGCAATTCACAAATACTGCGGATTCGTCCTCGCCGTGTACCAAAAGCGGGCGAGATTTATTTATGTAACTTTTTAGTGCGTCGACCGCCACATTATACATCGGAATCACACGCTCTTTTTCATTATGCTTGCAGTTGATATAACCCACTTTTAAATTGACATCTTCCATATTGAGTGCGATAAGTTCCGAAACCCGTATTCCGGTCGCATACAAAAGTTCCAGCATTGCCTTATCCCGATATCCTTTCAAATCCACACACTTAGGCTGTGCCAGCAACAATTCCACTTCCTGACTGGTCAAAATCTGCGGCAGCTTTTTTTCCACTTTAAAGGACTGAATACTCTGAGTGGGGTCATTTTCAATCAACCGCGACTGCTGCATATAATGATAAAAAGAACGGATCGCCGCCAAGTTTCTGGAAATAGTGGACGGCGCCATTCCGTTATTCTGCATCGTCAGCAAATAATTCAGCACCACTGTATTATTCACTCCAAGCATATCCGAAACCTGATGCTCGGATAGATAATTCTGATATTTATTGATATCTCGCCGATAGGATTCCAAGGTGTTTGCGGATACCTTTCTATCGTTTTCCAAATAACTCAAATAACGGTCAATCAGTGCATTCACACTTTTCTCCTCCTCAATTTTCACATAAAACATTCCTTATAGGCTAAACCATAAAGGAACAAACAGGTCTTACAATTACCGGGACAAAATACGCCTCCAAGGCGCTGCATATTACCAATAGCACTGAAGTGACCAAAACTGCTTTTAGCCCTGAAAGATACAACCGCTTTTTTTCCAGTTTCACATTATTCTTCTTTTTTAATTGATATAACTGTCCCGCCTTGCGAATAATAAAGACGCCGTATAAAATAAGCAACGGCAATACAATCAGATTTTGCGGCAGCATGGAAACCAACGCGAACAAAACACCTTTCCAACGAAACGCCTTGCTCAGCAATGCAACAGAAAATCCGATTTTAAATCCCTTAATTCCTACTTGCAGGAAAGCAAAAGGGATTAGAAACAGGCTTAATCCTGACACCCAAAACAGCAACAAAGATTTAAAATTGTTATATAACGCAATCTGAAATACTTCGTATTTATTCACGCTTTGCAGGCTGTATGCCGAAAAAAAGCGGTTCATATACTCCACAGTATCGCTTAGCGCGGCGCTTTGCAGCGTCAATGCAGAGCACGTTCCAATCACCAATCCCAAAAGCAGAGAAAACGACACCGCCAAATAGAGCATACGGCTTTTTCCGCATCGGTACAAAATGCTTTTTCCCACTTCGTTTAATCTCATGTAAGTGACCTCCCATATCGCAAGCCAGGGCTTGTATCATTTGTTTTCTAAAACAAATATATGAGAGATAGCACAAAAAAAGACCTATAGAAGTTCTAAAAGTTACTGCGAAATTTCCTGTGTGCGTTCCACGCACTTCACTACCGCCTGTTGTACGGCATGGCGAAATCCTTGTTTTTCCAGCTCGCAAACCGCGGCAATCGTGGTTCCACCCGGAGAACAGACGTTATCCTTGAGCTGTTCCGGGTGAATCCCCGTCTCCAGTACCATTTTTGCGGAACCTTCCACCGCTTTGGCGGCTAATTTCAACGCTGTTGTTTTCGGTATTCCGTATTTCACGCCCGCGTCCGCCAAAGCGTCAATAAACATATATACATACGCGGGACTGCTGCCATGCAATGCGGTTGCAGGGTCAATATAATCTTCGGTTAAAACAACCGTCTCCCCCACGGCGGAGAGCAAGCCGCGCACTTTCGCCGCTTCTTCCTCTGTTAAATTTCCGTTCGGCGTTACAATCGTCATGCCGCAATTCACCTGCGCAGGCGTATTGGGCATAGTGCGGACAATTTTCGCTTCCGCACCCAACTCCTCCGACAAAAACGAAAGGCTTACCCCTGCGGCAATGGAAACAAAAATGCAGTTCTGCCCTTTTACCTCGCGGAGGACCGACGGAATAATATGCGGTTTGACGGCAAGAAACAGCACGTCCGCCCACTGCGCGGTATGCAAATTGTCCGAACAAGTTTTCACACCTTTTTCCGCCCACTGTGCCAACTTATCCCCATCCATATCGCTCAGGCACAAATTTTCCGCCTCTATCACTCCTGCCGCAAGCATTCCGCCCGCCAAAGCGGACGCCATATTGCCCGCGCCGATAAATCCGATTTTCATATTGAAATTCCCCCGTTCAATCAAACCTTCAGCTCGGTTGAAAAATCCGTCAATTCATTTTCTTTCAGTACAGGGTCTACATATTCCGCCACAAATTCCTCTACCTGTCTGCCTGCCCTGCCGGTAAAGTTTTCCGGAATCAAAATTGCCTCCAACTCCTCCTTGGACAGCTTAAAAGTGGGGTCAGCCGCAATACGGTCAATCAAATCGTTCTCCTTGCCCTCAACTTTCACCTGACGTCCCGCCTCCATAGAAAGCGAACGAATGCGCTCGTGCAATTCCTGACGGTCGCCACCGCGTTTCACAGCGTCCATTAAAATATTCTCTGTCGCCATGAAAGGAAGTTCCGAATTGATACGGTTGCGGATTACCTTGTCATAAACCACCAGACCGGACGCAACATTCATATAAATATTCAAAATCGCGTCTACAGACAAGAACGCTTCCGGCACGCTGATACGCTTGTTCGCCGAATCGTCTAAGGTACGTTCAAACCACTGCGTCGCCGTGGTGATTGCGGGATTGACCGCGTCCGCAATGACGTAACGCGCGAGAGAGCAAATTCGCTCGCTGCGCATCGGATTGCGCTTATACGCCATCGCAGAAGAACCAATCTGAGACTTTTCAAACGGTTCTTCAATCTCTTTCAAATGCTGGAGCAGACGAATATCATTGGCAAATTTATACGCACTTTGCGCAATAGAACTCATCACAGAAAGCATCTGATAATCCAGTTTTCTGGAATAGGTCTGTCCCGAAACCGGAAATACCTTGCTGTATCCCATCTTTTCGCAGATGAGCTTGTCCAGTTTTTTCACCTTTTCATGGTCACCCTCAAACAATTCCAAAAAGCTTGCCTGTGTTCCCGTCGTTCCCTTAGAGCCGAGCAAAGCCGCTTTGGAAAGCTGATGGTCTACCATTTCCAAATCCATCATCAGTTCCCACAGCCACAGGGACGCGCGCTTACCGACCGTGGTAAGCTGCGCCGCCTGAAAATGCGTAAAACCGAGTGTCGGCAAATCCTTGTACTGCATCGCGAAATCGCGCAGCAACTTAATACAGCGCAATAACTTTTCCCGAATCAGTTGTAATCCTTCATGCATAATGATAATATCTGTATTATCGCCGACATAGCAGGAAGTCGCGCCCAAGTGAATAATTCCCTTTGCGTTCGGACATTGCAAACCATACGCATAGACGTGTGACATTACGTCATGGCGCACTTTTTTCTCCTGCGCCTCAGCGTCAGCGTAGTTAATATCATCGATATGCTCTTTTAATTCCGCGACCTGTTCCGCGGTAACCGGAAGTCCCAGTTCCATTTCAGACTCTGCCAAAGCAACCCAAAGTCTGCGCCAAGTTTTAAACTTTTTGTCCGGCGAGAAGATGTACTTCATCTCCTCACTGGCATATCTGGAATTGAGCGGACTTTCATAAATATCTTTATTGCTCATCAAACTTTCCTCCTACTGCTTTTGTAAATTACGCCTTGCACTCACCCTTGATATAGCTTTCGATTCTGTCAAGTCCGGTCTGAATCGACTCCATAGAGGTCGCGTAGGAAAGGCGGACATACCCCTCAATTCCAAAGCCCTCGCTCGGAACCAACGCAACCAGCGCGCGGTCTAAAATATCATCGCACAACTCGCTTGCGCTGTGAATCGTCTTGCCGTAATGCTTTTTGCCAAGCAGTTCTTTTACATTCATAAAGATATAGAACGCGCCGCTCGGTTTCTTGCAGCTCAACCCCTCGATGGAATTGATGCGTTCCACCATGTAGTCACGGCGTTTTACATACTCCGCCTTCATCACATCAATGGCGGACTGGTCGCCCTCCAAAGCCTCTACCGAGGCATACTGCGCCATAGAATTCGGGTTAGAGGTCGCATGGCTCTGCACATTTGACATCGCCTTAGCCAAAGCCGCGTTGGACGCTGTGTAACCGATTCTCCATCCGGTCATGGCATACGCTTTTGCCATACCGTTAACCACAATAGTCAGTTCCTTGATTTCCTCGCCAAGGGTCGCGATATTTGTATGCTCGCCCTCGTAAATCAACTTTTCATAAATTTCATCAAAAACTACATAAATATTGTTCTCAACAGCGATTTTCGCAATCTCTTTCAATTCTTCCCGCGAATAAATCATTCCGGTCGGATTGCTCGGCGTGGTCAAAACCAGCGCGCGAGTTTTATCGGTAATCGCTTCTTTCAACTGCTGCGCGGTAAATTTGAAATCCTGTTCCTCCGTGGTTTCAAGATAAACGGGGACGCCGTCCGCCAGTTTCACCATTTCGGGATAACTGACCCAATACGGAATCGGAATAATTACCTCGTCGCCCGGGTCGCAGATACAGGTGAACACATTTGTCAAAGAATGTTTTGCGCCATTGCTTACCACAATATTCGCCGGGTCATAATCCAAGCCGTAATCCCGATGCATTTTTTTGCAAATTGCCTGTTTCAATTCCACAGTACCGGACGCGGGGGTATATTTGGTGACCCCTGCTTTTATCGCTTCAATTGCAGAATCTTTAATATTATCAGGTGTATCAAAATCAGGTTCCCCCGCACCGAATCCGACCACGGGCACTCCCTGTTTTTTCATCTGTTTAAATTTCGCGTCAATAGACAGCGTTGGTGACGGACTGACCTGCGCCGCCTTTTTTGAGATATGTAACTCCATTCTGCATTCCTCCATCACTGATTTCTTATTTACATAATATCTATTGTAATATAACTATCTGCAAATTGCAATCATTTTTTTACATTTCTTTTTAAAATATCTCATAAAATTTCATGAAAAACACGCAAAAAATTCTCCGCCGCGATTTTTTTCACCAAATCTTCGGAATATCCAGCCTGTAACAGACGTTCCACCAGTTTTGGCATATCCTCAATTCCGCCGATTCCGTGCGGCAAACAGTCCACGCCGTCAAAATCACTGCCAAACCCCACGCATTCCTCTCCGCCAAGTGCCAGCATATGCTCTAAGTGCCGCAGAATATCGTCGATATCCGCCTGCCCCGAATCGGTCAAAAATTCGGGATAAAAATTCAGTCCGATTGCGCCGCGGTTTTGTATCACGGCTCGAATCTGCTCATCTGTCAGGTTACGCAAATGCCCGCAGAGCGCCCGCGCGTTGGAATGTGACGCGACAATCGGCGCGGAAGTTAATTCCATTACGTCCCAAAATCCCCTTTCCGACAGGTGCGAAACATCAATCACCATGCCCAAGCGATTCATTTCCGTCACCACCGTTTTGCCAAACGGCGTCAAACCGCCCTTACTTTCGGTCAGCGCGCCGTCCGCAATCTCGTTAGGATAATTCCATGTCAGCGTCATAAGCCGCACCCCCAACCGATACAGCGCCCAGAGCGCGGATAGATTGCCGTCCAGCGCCTCGCCGCCCTCCACGCTCAAAATCGCCGCACGTTTTCCGGCGGAGATAGCCTGCACAATTTCATCATAAGTGGTACAATGCCGGATAACGCCGCTATTTTTCTCTATTTCGGAATGATAGCGTTCAATAATATTCAAACAGCGGTTCAGCGGTGTTTTTTCGCAATTTTCCTTATCTACAAACGCGGCAAACACCTGTATGTAATTTTCGGGCATACGGCGCAAATCAATTTCTAAGTCATTGGATAATAATTGCTTGCCCTCGTCTAAGATTCGGCTCATGGTATCGCAGTGTGCATCAAAAATCATGCAGATTTCCCCCTTTAGAAAATATCTGTAACGGCGTTCTCTATATGTTCCAATTTCTCCGCCTTTCGCTCCGCGGAAAGATACACCTCTATCACGTCAATGCGGATATTGCCGTCATAGCCGTTCTGCATCAGATAATGCTTTGCGGTATTGACAATATGCCGCTTTTTATTATATGTCACCGCCTCGGCAGGCGTTCCGTATAAAGTCGTGCTGCGCGTCTTAACCTCAACAAAAACGAGGGTATCCTCCTGCCGCGCGATAATATCCACCTCGCCAAACTTGCAGGAATAGTTGCGCGCGGCTATTTGATACCCTTTCTTTTTCAAATACTTTGCCGCCGCGTCCTCTCCGTACTTGCCAATTTCCTTTGTGCTTCCGAATACGCTCATCTTCCCAAAACCTTATCCGTCATAAAAGATTGTCTGTGAATGGCGCAAGTGCCGTAAGTGCGTATTGCCTGCATATGCTCCTGCGTGCCGTACCCCTTGTGCTTGGCAAAGTTATATTGAGGATACTGCTTGTCCAGTTCTTTCATCAGTCTGTCTCTGCTCACCTTTGCCAAAATAGACGCCGCCGCAATCGTCTGCGACTTTGCGTCACCCTTTATGATATACTCATAGGGAATCGGGTACGGCACACGGTCATTGCCGTCTATAATCAAAAAATCGGGTGTAACCCGCAACGCCTGAACTGCATTACTCATAGCAAAATGTGTGGCGTTTTTGATATTGACATCATCAATTACCTGCGCGTCCGCAAACTGAACGGAATACGCGACCGCTGTTTCTATAATTACGTCAAACAGCTTTTCACGTTTTTTCTCAGACAGCTTTTTGGAATCATTAATGCCCTCTATCACAGCATCCTTAGGCAAAATGACCGCCGCCGCGCATACCGGTCCGGCAAGCGGACCTCTGCCCGCCTCGTCAATCCCCGCTATGTATTCTATCCCTTGTTCATATAAAGCATTTTCAATCTCTTTCATATGTATACCTCGTTAAAAAGACTGCCGTATGAGCGCGGCAGTCTCTTATATTTTATTCTGTCGGCATTTCTAACGTAATCGTACCCAGTTTCACTGAACGGAAATCATCTAACAATAGCCTTGCAGCACGCATGGTATCAATTTCTCCGCCCGAAACCACACAGCCCCGCTTGCGCCCGACGATTTGCAGGAGTTCATACGGCTCCTCCTCCAAATCACTATCGCTCAGCTTATACCGCTCCGCCAAATTCGTCGGATAGCTGTTTTTCATATACTCCAAAAACAGGCAGGCAAGTTCCTCAATATCCATAATTTCGTCTTTAATACCGCCGGTGAACGCAATCCGTTTCGCCGCCTCAGGGTCTTCAAACTTCGGCCATAAAATGCCGGGTGTGTCCAGCAGTTCATACTTTCCCGCAATGCGAATCCACTGCTTGGTCGTCGTTACTCCCGGGCGGTCGCCCGTTTTGGTAGACGCCCGTCCCGCCAGTCGGTTGATAAAGGAGGATTTCCCCACATTCGGAATACCGACCACCATCATTCGGACTGCATGGCGCTGAATGCCACGCGCCGCGTCGCGCTCAAATTTTTCCGCCAAAACTTCGTTAATTTTAGCATCCAACTGTTTCAAGCCCTTGCCCGACAAACTATCCACCGCAAGCGCAGTCACGCCCTGCTTCGCAAAATAATTCAGCCACCGCTGATTGGCGTCAGCATCTGCCATATCGCATTTGTTTAAAATCAAAATCCGCGGCTTGTGCCTGATAATTCCGTCCACTTCGGGATTGCGGGAGGACAGGGGCAAGCGCGCGTCGCAAAGTTCAATCACCAAATCCACCAGTTTCAGATGGTCGGTAATCATTCGGCGCGTTTTCGCCATATGTCCGGGGAACCATTGTAACACCATAATTTCTCCTTTTCGCTTGCGCTTAATCCGCCAGTTCCGTCGTCGTTTCTATATCCAAAGAGCCAAACTCATTCAACGGCCAGAAACGGAATACCGCGCCGCCGATAATCTGCTTTTTATCCACCAAACCGATTTCACGGCTGTCACGGCTGTGATTGCGATTATCGCCCATGACAAAAATTTTATTTTCTTCCACTCTAATCGGCTGTTCACGGCTGTAATTACCCGTACTCACCAAACGGGAGATATACGACCCCACCAGCTTAGTCGGTTCTTTGATATACGGCTCATCAATCGGCTCGTCATTGACATAAACCGTACTTGATTCAAAGTCAATATACACTGTGTCGCCCTCGGTTGCAATCACCCTTTTGATATAAGGACGTTTCGGGTCATCTTCCGGCTTGAAAATAACGATGTCTCCCTTTTCGGGCGTGTACATAAACCGATTCACATACAGACGGTTGCTGTTCTGCAAGGTTGGCAGCATGGAATCTCCGTCCACCTGTACCAAAGTAAATACAAAGTTTTTAATTAAAAGCGCAATGACTATCGCAATGACTATCGCCTGCACCCAGTCCAGCAATTCCCGCTTCCAATTAAACTTTTTTTCTTCTTCCTGTACAACAACAGGTTCTTCCTGCGTTTGCAGGTTATCCAATTCGTTTTCTCTCTGCTCGTTTTCCATCACGCAGCACCTCCACGAAATTTTTATTACCATGGGTAGAAAAACAGGTGGTGATTAACATAATCACCACCCTGTCCGTCTTATTTCAATTTCTCTTTGACCTTTGCAGCCTTACCAACTCTGTCGCGGAGATAGTAGAGCTTCGCACGTCTTACTTTACCGCGTCTGGAAACTTCGATACGGTCAATGTTCGGAGAATTAACCGGGAAAGTTCTTTCCACACCGACACCGTAAGATACACGGCGCGCGGTAAATGTCTCTCTGATACCGCCATGATTCTTCTTGATGATGGTGCCCTCAAACATCTGCAATCTCTCTCTGTTACCTTCCTTAACCTTAACATAGATACGCACGGTATCACCGATGTTAAGCTGCGGCAAATCTGTTCTGATTTGTTCCTGTGTGATTTGATCCAAAATGTTCACTTTATCCAATCCTTTCTTTCGAATATTCGTACCGAAACCTTTCCCGGCAGAGGACTACCCGTTTTAACTATGAAATTATACCACACCTTTTTAAAAAATGCAAGCACTTTTAAAAATTTTTTCTTTTAAATTAAAGAAACAAAATTTTATATACCATTTGTTATATATCATTTGTTCATTTTCTGCGTGCCCAGAAAACGAACCAAAAGAGGGCACAAGGAGGGGGAAAGAAAACCTTAGTTCCCCCCTCCTTGACCACCCCCTCTGCGCGGCTACGCCGCGGATTCCTCTATCGTCTGGTAAAAATGATTTTGATATAAGAGCATCTAAACGGAATAGTTACCATACGTTAGAGAACTCGCGGCGCATGCGCCGCCAAGGAGCGTAGCGTATTTAGCGCCGCATGACGGCGCACGGGGTCTTGGGGTGTCCCCAAGCGTGCTTTTTTGGTTCGTTTTTTGCACGAGCAAAAAATGAACGTAGAAATAAAAAATTATAAAATATACTTGACATTTGGGTAACCTTTAATATATAATATAGGTGACCCAAAATATGGAGGTGAAAAAGCTGGGCGAAAAAAAGAGAGGTCGTCCGACTGATAATCCTAAACCATACCGCATGGCTGTAAAATATGACGAAAAATGCAAACAAGTATTAGAGGCATATTGCGCACAAGAAAATGTAAACAAAATGGAAGCGGCAAGGCGCGGGATTATGAAGTTAGAAAGTGACCTTAAATAACCGGCAGAAACAGCCTTCTCGTCGAAAAAGAAACTGTTTCCGCCAACCGCACAACCATCCTTGCGGACAGCGTACATAAATATTATACACTGTGTACCTCCTGTTTGCAAGTGGTTGTGAGTAAAAAATAAATAAATTAAAAATATAAATCGTGCTTGACTTTCGTGTAACCGCATGATATTATATTTGTGTAACCAAAATAAGGAGGTGATAGATGCTTGGTTGCGAAAATGGGGAGACCTACAAACGACCCCAAAAACCATGATACTCGTATTCGCATGACAGATAGCGAACTGGAGCGCTTGAATTATTGCGCTGAAAAGTTGGGTAAAACCAAGACAGAAATCATATCTATGGGCGTTAAAAAGGTCTACGACGAAATCAAAAAATAGGAGAAAGCGGCACTTTTGGAGAAGCTGACAACCGCCCTCTCCCTCGCACCCCATTCTGACAATCGCTCATCAAAACGGAGTAAATCCATTATACTCTATCTTGGTGAGAAAATCAAGAAAAAAAGGAGAAAGTATAATGAGTTACATTGACGAAATTTTTGAAAGAACAAATCTTCAAAACATACGGGAGTTTCTTATGAATGACGTGAGCGGTACAATTGAAACCCAATCGTATATGGACCGCATTAACACCGCCGAAAAACATATGATTAAACATTTGAAAGATTACACCTCACAGCATGAATACGAAGGAATGATAACCAGCATATATGATTATGCCGGAGCAGGGCAAAATGTCTACATGGAAATCGGTATGCAGTGCGGCGCACGGCTTGCCGCGCAATTGTTGGCAGGACACAAAACTTCATAAAAAACTCAAAGGGCGGGATTTTTCCCGCCCTTTACAACTTTACGCATGTTCTACTAAATTGCTGATCCAAACACCCTTTTGAATCAATATGTATCCCACAATTACTTTAATAATGTCAGCAGACTGCACAATGGCAAGAACCGCAAAAATCGAAAGTCCGGTAAAACGACACAGCAGCGTTGCTATCGGCAGTGTAACCATCCAGGAATACACGCCGTCGAACAAAAAGGTAATCAGTGTCTTACCGCCGCTGCGCAGGGTGAAATACAGCGCGTTGAGGAATCCCTGAATCGGGAAGAACAGCGCGGTTATAACAATAAACCATCGTGCGTAGTTTTTTACCTGTGCCGTAGTATCGTAAAACTGCGGAAAAATGCCCGATATCAAAACCAATATCGTCGTAAGTATCAGACACACTCCGCCCGTGAACCACATAAGGCGAAAGGAATCCTTTTTTGCTCTCTCATATTCCGACGCGCCCAGCGTTTGCCCAATCAGTATGCCGACTGCCGAACCGAGCGCAACAAAAACCACATTAAACAGATTGCACATTGCATTTGAAATATTCAATCCCGCCACGATTTCCAATCCGCGAATGGAATAGCTTTGCGTCAAGCCCGCCATGGAACCCGCCCATAGAAATTCGTTTAAAAATATTGGAATTCCCTTTTTCACAATCTTAACGGTAGTCTCTTTCGGCACAAATATCGTGCGGTACAAACCACGCAAAAAAGCATGACCGTACCTCGCAGAAAATGCACTGATGATAACAATCAACATCTCCACCACACGCGCCATAACGGTAGCAATTGCCGCACCTCTGACTCCAAGGTGCGGAAAACCAAACTTTCCGTAAATGAGCAGATAATTAAACACAATATCTACCACAACCGAGGCAACGCCCGCAATCATGGGCGTTACACTCTTACCCGTCTCTCTCAGACTGGTTGCAAAAATCTGCGTAACGACAAAAAACGGCAGTCCGCACAGCATAATATTCATATACTGCTTTGCGTAATCCATAGTAAGCACAGGGTCAACGCTGCCGCTCTCACCGCGCAGATACAGTCCTATCAAAGTTTCTTTACCGAAAATAAAAACAATTCCTCCGAGCAGCAGGCATATCATACCAATCCAATGCTTGATACGGACTGTACTGCGAAAGCCCTCATCATTCCCCTGTCCGAAATACTGCGCGCCGTAAATACCCGGACCGGACATTCCGCCGAACACTGCTAAGTTAAATACAAAAATCAACTGCCCCACAATGGACACAGCCGTGATAGCCTCTGTACCGAGACTGCCGACCATGACATTGTCAATTAGGGTAACCATATTGGTTATTCCGTTTTGAATCATCATCGGCACCGCCAATTTCAGCGCGCGCCGATAAAGCTGACTATTTTTCATAATTCCACCTATATATTTTCATTTAATAAAATCTAAATCCACCATTCCGGCGTTAACTCCGAAAGTGTAACAATTCTCCCGTTTGTATAATCGAGCATGATTTCAATCGTGCCGTAATTTTGCGGCATCAGCTGAACCATCAATTCTCTGCAAGCGCCGCACGGCGCGCCCGTCTTTTCGTCAGGCATGATAGCCAGCACCTTTTCGATTTCATGTTCCCCGTTGGTAATCATATGAAAGATTGCGTTGCGCTCCGCACAGATGCCGAGAGTGGAACAGGTATCAATGCAAACGCCCGTGTAGATTGTTCCCGAAGCCGAAAGAACAGCCGCCGCCACGCCTCCGGCTTCAACATAATCAGAAATTTTGCGCTCGCGCTGAACCGCACGAGCGGCATCATACATACTTTTCCAAACTTTATCCATCTATCCTCTCTGCCCTTTCTTAATACCAAACTTACGGAATATAATCAAATTCCACACCGTGCATACGCACCAAATCGCCCTCCTGCACGCCCTCGTCCTCCAACGCTTTGATAATCCCGCTCTTTCTCAGCGCGCGCTGAAAATACTGTAAGGATTCATAATCGTCGAAATTCGTAGAACCGACAATTTTCTGCGCTTTCAAGCCTTCAACCACAAACGCTCCGTCCTCGTCCACGAATACGCGGAAAGTATCTTCCTGCCGCAGTTCCTCCAACTCCATGAAGTCCACGTCTTCCTCCCATTCCTCCTCGGGCAGGGTGGAAAGCGTTTCATACACCTTATTGAGCAGATGGTCAACGCCCTGCTTGGTTGCGGCGGAAATCTCATAGACAGGATAACCCAGCTCTTCCGCCGCCGCGCGGAACGCGTCAATATTTTCCGAAAAACCGGGCAAATCCATTTTATTCGCCGCGACTATCTGCGGTTTCTGCGCCAGTTTCGGGCTGTACTTTGCCAGTTCCTGATTGATAGTCTTAAAATCCTCTATCGGGTCTCTGCCCTCTGAGCCGGAAACGTCCACCACGTGCAGCAGCAGGCGGGTACGTTCCACATGGCGCAGAAAATCGTGCCCTAAGCCAACGCCCTCATGCGCGCCCTCAATGATTCCCGGTATATCGGCTATCGCAAAACTGCCGTCTTTCATATCTACGACGCCAAGATTCGGAACAAGCGTGGTGAAATGGTAGTTGGCGATTTTCGGCCGCGCGTCGCTGACAATAGACAGAAAAGTTGACTTGCCGACATTCGGAAAGCCTAACAAACCCACAGCGGCAATCAATTTCAGTTCCAGCACGATTTCCCGCTCGTCGCCCGGCAATCCTGATTTCGCGAACTTCGGGGTCTGGCGGGTTGCGGTGGCAAAGCGCGCGTTGCCCCAGCCGCCCGTGCCGCCTTTGGCAATCACAAAGCTTTCGCCGTCCATACGCAAATCGCAAATTGCCCTTCCGCTCTCGCTGTCCTTAACCAGCGTTCCGCAGGGAACCTTAATCACCAAATCCGCGCCGTTCTTACCGTTGCGGTTGCCGTCTTTTCCGCCGCCGCCGTCCTCGGCGGCATATTTTTTCTTATAGCGAAAATCCATCAGCGTATCCATATTTTTATCCGCTGTCAAGACAACATTACCGCCATGTCCGCCGTTACCGCCGTCGGGGCCGCCCGCGGCGATATATTTTTCGCGGTGAAAGGTTACGGCGCCATTGCCGCCGTTCCCTGCTTTAATCAAAATTTTTGCCGTATCTATAAACATGGCACATCAGCCTCCCGTCAGTACTACCATACCCAAATCAGCGATAAACTACTCCAATCGTACTTTTGTATTCTAAAAGCTATTCTGTTTTTCAATAATTATTTTGATTTTTTGTAAAACAATACACTCACAAGTGCAAAAATCATTGGTACAACTGCATAACCGGCATTTACACTTCCGCGTTTAAACAATATATACCCAGCGCCAGCAAAAGTCAAAATAATAAATATGATACTCGAAATAAATGCTAATCTTTTCATGGTATCACCTCTACATGATAAAAAATACTATATAAAAGCATTTTTATTGGATATACAATTTAAATATAAAAGGCGTACGCATAAAACGTACGCCTTAGAGTTAGCACATTACAAAATTATTGAGCGATTTCGTAAACAGAAACCTGTTTTTTGCTCTTACCCTTACGCTCAAATTTTACCTTACCGTTCACCAATGCAAACAATGTATCGTCACTGCCCTTAGCTACATTGATTCCCGGATAGATTTTCGTACCGCGCTGTCTGACGAGGATATTGCCTGCTAATACAGCCTGACCGTCGCCTCTCTTGACGCCAAGACGTTTGGACTCGGAGTCTCTGCCGTTTTTGGTACTGCCGACACCTTTCTTATGAGCCATTATCTATTCACCTCTCCTTAACCATCAGCGTTACTATGTTAAGAAACATTACGCATTGATTTTTTGAATTTCCAATTTTGTGTAAGGCTGTCTGTGACCTTGTTTTTTGTGATAGCCTTTTTTCGGCTTATACTTGTAAACAATAATCTTCTTGTCCTTACCGTTCTTTACAGCCTTTGCTGTTACAGCAGCACCGTCAACATAAGGTGCGCCAACATTCAAATCAGTACCGTTGGAAACTGCCAGAACCTTATCAAGGGTAACTGTATCACCTTCCGCAACGTCCAGCTTTTCAACGAAGATAACATCGCCTTCCTGAACCTTGTACTGCTTTCCGCCTGTTACAACGATTGCATACATCACGTAATCCCTCCTATTACTCAAGACTCGCCATTTCGGGTATGTCGTCACAGCAAACTCCGCTAAACTCCGTTTCAGCTCAAAACGCTGAAACATCCGTTCGCTATGTTGCTGCTCCTCTTTCCCAAAAAATTTCGCTTTTGCTGCATTTTTTGGGAGCCCTGTTTCAAAAACAGAAAATGAGCCATGACATTTCAAAACCTTTCATGCGCGGTTACCGTAATATGATACCACAACAAAACAGGTTTGTCAACAAAAATTTTCAAGTTTTTCCGCCAACTCACAAAAAATATTCGTGCGGTGAATTTGAACGGAATCAAATTCATTCGGCTTTACAAATTCCTCCAGTGCATCGGTCAGCAAGGCGGGTTTCAAATTCCGCTCATTTCCCGCGTCGGTAATGAGATACAGTTTTACGCATTCCTCTGATTCCGCCTTTATCTCGACATCACGCAGAAATTCCAAAAGATTCGCGGGCTGTTCCCCCTTTTTCTTGGTACGGCGCATCACGATAATTTCCTTTTGGTGAAAAAATTCTTCTATCCGCGCAAGCTCCACGCCCGCGCCGCACAAGGCAACTTCATATCTTGCCGCAACAATTTCACTCGCTTTGCGCTGTGGCTGAGCAACCCATAAAATCCGAATGTCGGGCGGAAGATTTTCGTTCAGACGCTGTCTGATTTCCTCCGTGGAAATCGTGTCCTCAAAATCAATGTCCACAAATTCCGTTTCGCTCGTCACTCCAATCGGCAAAGGGAGCGCAAAGGTCATAATCTGATGCGGATTGAACCCCTGCGTATAGCGCACAGGAAGTTCCGCCCGCAAAACCGCGCGGGTAAACGCCCGCAGCAAATCCAAGTGGGAAATGAACTTGCCCATACCCAATTTGGAAAAACACAGCCGACTTTTACTCAAAGCAAACACCCCTTCCGAATGACGCCGCGCCGCAGGCGGAACATTTTTCACGGCAGGACGGCGTGGTTACCGCTTGGTACGCTTTTTCGTGTTCCTGCTCCAAAAACTTGCGGCTGACTCCGATATCAATGTGGTCCCACGGCAAAACTTCTTCATGCGGAATCCGCCGATACGCGTAAAATTCCGGGTCAATGCCGTTTTCGCGGAACGCCTCTCTCCACGCCTCATAGTTAAAATGCTCGTTCCACCCGTCGAATCGGCAGCCTTTTTCATGCGCGGTAATCAGCACCTCCGACATACGGCGGTCGCCCTTGGCGAATACCGCCTCCAAAAAGCTGACGTCGCTCTGATGCCAGTTGTACGAAATATGTTTGGAAGTAATATTATCCTTGAGGAACTTCTGCTTGCGAATCAACTCGTCCATTCTGTTCTGCGGTTCCCACTGAAACGGGGTGAACGGCTTTGGTACAAAAGACGAGGTGCTGACCGTCACCGTCACGCTCCGCCCTTTCCGCTCCTCCTTTGGAATGGAATAAAAAGTATCTATCACCTTTTTGGCAAGCTCCGCAATGCCCGCGACGTCCTCGTCCGTCTCTGTCGGAAGTCCTATCATAAAATACAGTTTAATCCGATTATATCCGCCGTCAAAGGCAATCTTAGAGGTGCGCAGCAAATCGGATTCCAGCACATTTTTGTTGATAACATCACGCAAACGCTGTGTTCCCGCCTCAGGCGCAAAGGTCAAACCGCTCTTTTTGACCTTTTGTACTTTTTCCATCAGTTCCATGGAAAAATTGTCTACCCGCAAAGAGGGCAGAGAAAGATTGATACGCTTTTCCACCGTCAATTCCAGCAGATTGTCAATCAATTCCTGCAAATTGGTGTAATCACTGGTACTCAAAGAGGACATAGACATTTCCTCATAACCGGTATTTAAAATACACTGTTCCGCCACTGCGGTCAGTTTTTTCACACTCCGCTCCCGCACGGGGCGGTAAATATATCCCGCCTGACAGAAACGGCAACCGCGGATACAGCCGCGGAATAATTCCAGCATTATACGGTCGTGCACAATCTCCATAAACGGAACAATCAGTTTTTCGGGAATAAAGGTGTTATCCAAATCCTTAATAATCCGCTTTTCCACCTTAGCGGGAACACCTGCGCGGTTGGGAGTTACAGCCTTAATCGTGTTATCCTCATAATAGGTCACATCATAGAAAGACGGCACATAGATGCCCTCTATTTGCGCAATCCGTTCCAAATATTCGACCCTTTCCCCGCCGCTCGCTTTCCATTCACGGTAAGCATCTAATATTTCATTATTAACTTCCTCACCCTCGCCGAGTATAAAGAAATCCACAATGTCCGCGAGCGGTTCGGCATGATAAGCACACGGTCCTCCTGCGCAGACAAACGGGTGCGCAAGGGTGCGTTCCCGACTGCGCAGAGGAATATTCGCCAAATCAAGCATATTGATGATGTTGCTGTAGCTCATTTCATATTGCAGAGTAAAGCCCACCAAGTCAAACTCGGATATGGGCATGCGACTTTCCAGCGAGAGAAGCGGAATCCCATTCTCCCGCATTTGCTCCTCCATATCCACCCAAGGTGCAAACACACGTTCACAAACGGTGTCCTCCCGCTCATTCATCATGTGATATAGAATTTTCATACCAAGATGCGACATTCCCACCTCGTACACATCGGGAAAGCAGAACGCAAAGCTTGTCCGCCCCTCCCACTCCTTATGTACGCTGTTAAACTCATTGCCCGTATAGCGGGACGGCTTTTGCACCTTAGTTAACAATTTTTCAAATTTTGTTTTATACATAAATCGCCATAGTCCTTTCCGTTAATAGCAACTAAACAATACCCTTATCATACTATATCCGACAATATTATGCAAGCATAAATCCCACAAAACTTTCATATATTGAAATAAAAAGTACAAGCCAAAGGAGTGGAAAATATTTTGGAACGATATGAAGGACGGCGCAGTCCACGACGCAAAACCACACGAACGATTCCCGCCGAGCAGCCAAAAAAATATCTCAAAAACTTCGGCAGACAACTATTTTTCGCCTCGCTCTGCCTGACGGTCATCTTCTTCGCGAAGGATATTGACCACCCGCTCGTCAAACAATCGCGCGAAGCGCTGAAATACGCTATCAACTACAACATCGATTTTGAATGGGTGCAATCCGGCATGACAAGCCTGCTGCAAAGCTGGACAGACAGCGCGGCGCCGCAGGATGCTCCCACCCCCTCGACCGCTGTGCCTGACGCCACGCCCGAAAACAATGATTCAAATACAACGGAAGGAACTCCGAACCATGCGAAAGAAGAATTCAACCAAGAAAATCAATCTTAACTTCTTTGTGCCGCTCGGCGCAAAATTGAAAATACACCTTTTATTTTTTATTGTGCTGACAGCCGCCCTTTTGGGCGGCTACACCGTTTACTTCGTTCTTGCTTACGCCGCCGCGCTCCTGCACGAATGTGCGCATATCCTGACCGCCAAGCGACTGGGAATCAAAATCTCACATATCGAAATTCAGCCCTTTGGCATCTGCGCCAAACTGCATAGCTCTATGGCAGAATCCCCCTCCAAGGAAATTTTAATCGCGCTCGCAGGGCCGCTGTGCAGCGCCTGTCTCGCTCTCGCCTTATTTCTCACTATGACATATCTACCGAACGCTAAAAGCGCGCTGATACAATATACTTTTCAAATCAATCTGATGCTTGCTCTGCTGAATCTTCTGCCCGCTCTCCCGTTAGACGGCGGGCGGGTTGTAAAAGGCTGTTTCACCCTTGCCTTTGGCTGTGTAAAAGCATATAATATTACGCTGAAAATCAGTCGTTTTTTTATCACCTTACTGCTTGGTGGAGCAATTTGGCTGCTGCTCAGCACGCAGTTTAATTTTTCACTGCTCCTGATTGGCGCATTCCTGCTGGGCAACCTTTCGGCAGAGCAAAAAAATCTCACACTGCTCGCAATGAAAGAACTCACCGAACATAAGGAACGCTTTTTTCAACGGGATATCCACAAGGCAATCTGCATCACCGTCCGCGCGAACATTCCCGCAAGAAAAATCCTGCCCCGTTTTCGGTCAAGTCATTACTTTATCGTTCATGTTGTGGACAAGGACGCCAAAATACTCAAAACGCTGACCGAAACACAAATTATCGACGCTCTGATTAATGACAGTATCCGCGTGTCTGTCGGCGATATTACATAAGACAACATTTACTTTTTCTCTAAAATAAAATCTAACAAGGCTTGACAGCCCTCGCACACCTCTGTGTACGTCGTTTCAAAATCTCCGGTGTACCACGGGTCGGCAATATCGCGCGGTTTATCGGTAAAATCAAGCAAACGATGCATCTTCTCCTCAGGGTCTCCACCCGTAATTCGCCGCATATTCGCCAGATTGCGGCTTTCCATTCCTATCAGATAATCATAACGGCTGTAATCCTCACGGCGCAGTTGAACCGCCGTTTTACCCTCGACAGAAATCCCGACTTCCGCCAATTTCCGTCTCGTTCCATGGTGAACGAGATTGCCGATTTCCTCCGTGCTTGTCGCGGCGGAACAAATGACGAATTCATTCTCCATTCCCTTACGCCGTACCATATCTTTCATCACAAATTCCGCCATCGGCGAACGGCAGATATTCCCAAGGCAGACAAATATTATTTTTGTCAAAACTAACGCTCCTCTCCCTGCGCTCCATGCTTTCTGTTGCGCAGCCATACAACGGCTGAGCAAACCAACATCAACACAACCGTGACCCAAATGCAGACCATACCCGCAGACATGGTGACATTCTGCGAAACAAAACCTGTAATCATCGGCATAATAATAGAGCCAATTCCCGCGCCGCCCATTGCCAAACCCATTCCGAAAGCGGAAAAATCGACCGTGCGGTTGAGCGCGGACACAGACGTCGGATAAATTCCCGCCAAAAATAACCCGATACACAAAATCAACAACGGTATGAAAACAGGATTGTGCGTCACGGTAAAAATTCCGTACATCACAGCCGCTCCGCCGGACAGAGTCAAAAGCATAAGATAAACCGGAACTTTTTTTGAAATCCACGCAACAAGCAATCTGCCCGCAATCATTACCAGCCACATCAGTGATACCATCAACGGCGCAATCTCTGCCGGCATCAGTCCCGTATCATTCAAATACGTTGTCAGCCAACCGTTAATCGAAGTTTCGGAACACAGATAAAATAACATGATTCCAAAAATCAAATAAAAGTCCGGCAGTTTTAAAAAGGAAACATCCAGCTTTTTTCGCTCTTTTTGTCCCGTAGGTTGAACGCTGTCAATGTCTATCAACAAATATGTAACAACCGCCATAATACCAAGTATAGCCAAAAGAATCAGCGCCGCTTCAAACCCTAACCGTAAATTCAAAAATAAAGCGACAAGCGCGGGCGCCAAACAACCGCCGACCGCAAAAAAAGAATGCAGAATATTCACAGGTCCCGCCGCGCCGTCCGCCAAAGCGGAGACTGTTATATTATTTGTATTATTGACAGCGCCGCGCCCAAATCCGGTGAACAGCAAAAAAACAAACAGCCAAATCGGATTTTGTGTGACCGCTAACCCAAACAGCGCAACCGGAATCAAAATCGAAATTAAAACAACCGTCCGTTTTCTGCCAAACAATTCCGCAAGCAATCCGGTCAGCGTACTGCAAATCAGAAAGCCGATAGAATGAGCAGAAAGTAAAATTCCACCCTCCGCATAGCTCAGATTGCATTTTTCCATCAAAGAAGGCAGCACCGCCCCGATAACCAGCGACATTGCCCCTGCAATAAAATAGGTATAATAGCAACCTATCAGCACAGATTTTTTCTTATTCATGTTTCTTCCTCCCACATTTACACCAATGCTTTTTATTTTACTATATAATCTCAAGAAAATCAATCCTAAAATCAACGTGCGCTTACAGTACGGAAAAGCGGCAGTGTTCTCCCAATTCAGGGGAACACTGCCGCTCCGGCTTTTACAAGCCGCAAATCACTTACAGGCTGCCGTTAGCCATGTCCTGCTCAGCCTTCTGGATCATTTTCTTAACCATCTGACCGCCGATAGAACCAGCCTGTCTGGAAGTCAATTCGCCGTTGTAACCTTTGTTCAAAGTTACGCCAACCTCATTAGCTGCTTCCATCTTGAATTTGTCCATAGCCGCTTTTGCCTGCGGTACTACCATGTTATTACTGCTGTTGTTAGCCATAATAAAATCTCTCCTTAACAAAAAATTATGATTTGTTATTACAACCATAGTTTGCGCCGGAATTTTCGTAATATACAGGAAACTTTCACCAATTTCAAATATTTTTTACCGCACTTCCCGCTCAATGGTCACATAGACGTAAACCCCGTCACAACTGCCTTTCACTTTCAAAACCCTATCGGTGTTGTTTTGAAAACTGAGGTCAAAAACGCCGTAATCCACACAGGCGTCCATGCCTTCCTCTACATAGTTTACGGGTTTCTGATGCGGATGACGTTCCACAATAGGCAAGCCTGCCTGTTTTGCCGCCTGATAAACCGTAGTGCTGAGCTGACAAACCCCGCCGCCGACTTCCCGTACAGCTTCCTTCATCCAGAGCGCCCTTGCCTCTTGAAAACCTGCCTCTGTGCTGCGCTCTCCTATAATCGTATTAAAGGAAAATGTTTCACCCGGTTGCAATAAAGTTTCGTCCATTTTGGAAATTGCCAGCTTAATATTATCTACCCGTGCCGGCTCGGTATCATATAATCTGGTGGAAAAGCCCGAAATCATTTCAAAGTTTGACGGAACATTTCCGTCTGCCGCCTCCACTACGCCGCCCGTGCCGTCCAAAGCCGACGCGCCGTCCGCGGTTCCGCTATAGGGAACCCACCCCTGATCCCGATTCATGGAATCATTGATGTATTCTCCCGCGTTCCGTGTCACATCCGCGCCGTATTCCACCGCTTTTTGCGTACCGTTATGGATACCGCGCGCAGCGTCCGCCGCTGCGTCAGCGCCCCATTCTACTCCATTTTCCGCCGCGTCCAATCCGGCGTCTGCGGCATCTTCCACAGCATCTGTGCCGTCCTTGATTGCGTTACCGGCGCTGTCCACGCCGCCCTCAATCATATCTATTCCGTCTTTTACAGCCCGCTCCGAATTTTCGATGCCTTTCTGTACGCCGCCCTCTACTGCGTCCATCCCTTTTTGTACGCCGTCTTCCGCCGCGTCTATGCCGCGCCGCGCGTCCTGCGCCATTCTGCCTTTCGCGTCATTCATCGCGTTGCCGCCCTGCGTATTATTGCCGCACGCGGTCAAGGTCAGCGCGACAGCCGTCGCGCATATTGATAATAAAACTTTTTTCATAATAATCTCCATAGCCTTTCTGCCCACAAATAGTAATGAAACAGCTCTCCTACACCTTACTGTGGGCGGATAAGGCGTATAATGGAGATTAGCGTATGTGCGTTTGCGAACGCTCTTTGTGAGCAAAATTTCGCACACGCATCATTCCGCCGAAGGCTTAACGTGATGTTTTTTCACGTTAATTATCCCGCCTTTCTTATGATATAAAAAATTATGCAATGTTAGTATTCTCAAAATTATCAATTACACACACAGAAATAAAAGTAAACCTAAAGCAGAATTTCCAATTTTTTTCAGTCACATATTTTGAGTTGTTTCATATATTAGATAATGAAAATCAGGAATAGGGGGAAAAACAATGTCAGGTATTACAGGAATTGTAAATTTAAATCAAAGTGTATCGGCTCAATCGGAAGAACTTCAACACATGACGGAAGCAATCCGCCACCGCGGCAAGAAAAAAATTAAGTACTGCGATTACACCTGTGCGGCATTCGGCTGCGCCAACTTTTACGAATACGGCAAGGACGACGCCTTTATGCCGCTGTCAGTCAACGCGGACGGCAAGGAGTACAGTATTGTATTGGACGGTTCTGTCTACAACATTGATGAAATTCGCTCCGACTTGTCACAAAGAGGGATACTGTGCAAAACAACATCGCCTGCCGAAGTAATCCTCAAAGCATACATTAAGTGGGGCATCGGCTGTTTGCAGAGAATGAACGGTATTTTCGCTCTCGCCATATGGAACGAATGTGACAGCGAACTATTCTTGGCGCGTGACCGATTCGGCATCAAGCCGCTCTACTATACTACCAAGTGCGGAAACCTTTTATTTGCCTCCGAAATCAAAGGATTGCTTGCGCACAAGAATATTGACGCCGCATTAACGCAGGAAGGTTTGGCAGAAGTTTTGGGACTTGGTCCGGCGCACACGCAGGGATGCGGAATTTTTCAGGGAATACTGGAACTGAAACCGGCACACTGCGCCTTGTTCAACCGTAACGGATTGAGCGTGTCCCGCTATTGGGCGTTGGAATCCGCAAAACACACGGATGATTTTGAAACCACCGTCAGCAAAGTACATACGCTTGTGTCAGACGCCTTTGACAAGCAAATCAGCGTACAGGACGATTTGTGCTGTTTCCTCTCCGGCGGGGTGGATTCCAGCAGCATTGTCGCCTATGCCGCTAAGAAATTTGAACGTCCACTGCACACGTTTTCTCTGGAATATGTCGGAAATGATGAATATTTTAAGCCGAGCGAATATCAGCCTGAATCCGATAACTTCTACATAGACAAAATGAGCGAAACGTTTGGTACAGACCACGAAATCATTACCGTCACAAATCAGGATTTGCTGAATCATTTAGAATCCGCCGTAATCGCGCGGGACGTTCCCGGAATGGGGGATGTGGACTCCTCCCTGTTCTGCTTCTGCAACAGCGTCGGACAGAATTACAACATTGCAATGTCGGGCGAATGCGGAGATGAAGTGTTCGGTGGGTACCCGTGGTTCCACAGAAAAGAGGATTTTGAAGCAAATATCTTCCCATGGGCAAAAAATTTGGACTTGAGGGAATCATTACTGCATCCGCAGCTTGCCAAGTCGCTCAATATCAAGCAATATATCCGTGACAAATATGAGCAAAGCGTTGCACAAACTCCCTGTTTGTCCTGTGACTCACCGGACGAGAAGCGTCGGCGTGAAATCGCTCATCTCAATCTCAACTGGTTCATGTATACTTTGGGCGAACGCTCAGAGCGTATCGGAATGTATAACGGTTTGGAAATCCGTATGCCGTTCTGTGACCATAAGGTAGTGGAATATTTGTGGAATGTGCCGTGGGAATTCAAATCACACAACGACAGAGAAAAAGGTTTACTGCGAGAAGCTTTGCACGGAATGCTGCCGGAAGATGTTCTGTGGCGGAAAAAGAGTCCGTTCCCCAAGACACATAATCCGGCTTACGAGGAATTGGTTAAGGCTCGCATGATTGAAATTTTAAACGATTCTTCCTCTCCTGTACATGACATCATAAACAAAGAGTACTTGATGAATTTGACGCAGCAGCCCTCTGATTACGGAAAGCCATGGTTCGGTCAATTGATGGCAACCCCACAGTTATATGCTTATGTAGTACAGCTTGATTTTTGGCTGAGACATTATCATGTGAGTATTTTGTAATTTAATATATTCCTTTCTCCTGTGACGGAACAAACAAAAAAGAACAATCTTCATGATATGAATGGAAGGTTGTTCTTTTTTAATTTTCCCTTTTAACAAAGAAAAAAATATATCATAAATTTTTGAAAAAGTACTTGACATTTTCTCCTACATGATGTAAGATTAAAATATCCTACACGGTGTAAGATATATAAGGAGGCATAACTCATGCATGAAACAATCAAGATTTCCGAATCCGAAATGGAGGTCATGCAGGTATTCTGGTCAGAGGATAAATGGCTGAGTTTGAATGACCTGTGCAAAGCACTCGCGCAAAAATCATGGAAGTATAACACCATCGGCACTTTTGTTTTGCGCCTGACAGAAAAAGGCGTATTAAAAGCGAAAAAAGAAGGAAAGACAAACTACTATTACCCGCTCATTCAAAAAGATGAGTACAAGAAAATGGAAACAAAACAATTTCTCAACGAGGTACACGGCGGTTCCATGAAAAGTCTGATTGCATCATTATATGACGAACTTCCAAAAGAAGAGGCAATCGGCGAATTGCTGGAATGGCTGAATAATCAGTAGAAAAGGGGTACGATATAATGGACAAACTGATATACATATTTCAGTATTTGTTGTTTTTATCATTGACGGGTACGGCAGTCATTGCGGTGTTGTATACATTGTGCAAAGTGAGCAAAACACATGTTTCCAACCGATGGAAATATTATGTCTGGCTGATTCCCTGCGCAGTGTTACTGCTGCCGTTTCATACACCGGCAATTCACACGGCAGTTGTTCCGCAAACTACCGCTGTAGAGACGAACACAGCAACAGAATTGCCTGTAGCGAAACTGCCGCAGGAGACACCCTCTGCCACAGCGCAAGTATTGCCGGCGGAAAATCATCAGACCACCGCTAATCCAATTGCGCAGGCAGCAAAGGAAAAAACTACCGTCTTCACCCTGCCCTTGCCTGACCGTAGTACAATATGGGCCGGCGCAACCATTCTTTGGCTGACAGGAATACTCCTGCTCTTTCTGCGCGGACTGTATCACAGAATCCGTTTTTCCGTCACCATGCATCGGCTGACATTTCCATGTTCTGCCGAGACGGAAACCGTATTCCGTCAGCTCTGCACAGAAATGCGCATACATCGCCGTGTTTGCCTGAAAAGTTTCGGTGCTGTCGGTTCACCATTCCTGAGCGGAATATTTCGCCCGACCGTGTACCTTCCTGACGTTGCGTTAAGCGAGGCGGAATTACACGCCGCACTCAAGCACGAGTTGACGCACTGCAAACGGCATGACCTGCTGTTAAAGCAAATACAGCAAATTCTTGCGGCACTGCATTGGTTTAACCCGTTTGTTCGGCTGATGCTGAAACAGACGGAAATCTTTTGCGAACTTTCCTGCGATGAGGCTGTAGTCTCGGACATGAACCGTGAGGAGCGTAAGCTCTACGGCATTACCATTCTAAAGCTCATGCGGGGCAGCCTTCCTGTGGCGACGACCTCTGCTTATTTAGCAGAGAAAAAGATAAAAAACAGATTGGAGACTATTATGAATTACTCAATGAACAACATATTTAAAAAGATAGTCAGCATTGCGCTGACCACGGTTCTGGGTGTGGGAAGCATCGCTTTCGCGGCGGAATTGAACGCGCAGAACCCAAACGCGATTACCACCTACCACGCGGTTGATTTCGGCAACGCAAAAGATATTCCCATCAACGAATACAGGGCTTTTGTGCAGATTGCGGACGGAGCTAATATCTCTGTTGTAAACGGTAATGCGACGCTGACTAACAATCCATTTGAAAAATCCTTTACTGCCGACGTTACGTCAAAGGTCTATCAATACGACAAAGAAATCCATGAATACAGCAATCCGCGACTGACGGAAGAAGCCCGCTATCAAGTCAGCATGACAAAGCTGATACGCGTGCTGAAAACGCAGGGCGAATGGGTGGGTACTTTCACCGTGATAAAGGACGGAGAGACGATACTCACTGACGCAGTCGGCACACTCACCAATGTACCGGGCTTGGAAAATCCGGGGCTAAGCAATTTGCAAGTTTCAAACAGCGACCGCTCTTTTCGTCTGAGCGATATGAATTTTGGTTTGAGTCAGGCCGAACTGCTCAATTACGAGGCAGAAAAGGACAAAGCGGAGGATATGTTCTACCAAGACGAAAACACCGAAGAAATATTCTTGCAAATGGGAGAGGGTAACCAATTCGGCGATTTAAACTTGGCGCCGTCGATAAATACGATGGCATCCGGATTCGGCTCCCACTTTACACTGATACGAAATAACATGCAAAAGAAACTGAAATTCTCCGCCTCACTGCCAGAGGTCGGATATGAACAGAACAGTAGTAATTTTTATGTTCTTACTCTTGAGCCGGAGGATATCCTGTCCTACAATGAAGATTTTGTCACGGGAACATTTTTGCTGACGCCGTATATCGCAAATGAAACGCCACGCGAGATGAAAGGAACGCTTACAGGGTTAAACGGCGGCGCGGGCGCACCTGTCACCTTTTCCTCAGCGGACGGAAAATATCGGCTGAATCTTACAATCGCACCCGAAGGAACTTATGACCCCGATCAAGATTCTTCCCTTGCTTTCTATCGTTGGAATACCTATCGTTATATCACCATGGAGGAACTGCCCTTTGACGTCAGCATTGATGGTAACGACGTTACAGTACGGTACAAAGGCGACTCAAATCTTCGCTGGGCGGCGGTTCTTGCCAGCTACTCCGCGCCGGAGGAAACATGGCAGCCAATTCCGCAGGAACGAGCGGTAGACGGAAAAGCGGTATTCCATTTGATACCGAATTATACCGACAGACAATACTTGTGTATGGACGTCTACTCCGTCGGCGAGGGCGCAAAAGTCACAAGTTACGAACTGAGTATGAAGGAACAGAAAAACGGCGTTATATTCACACAGCTTTCCGAGAAAAAGGACGGAGAAAATACTTTTCGGGAAACAGACGTCGATGGTATTCCAACCACAATTAAATTTCATTACGGCATAAACTGATATACAAACAGGAGCGGGTCAAGCCCGCTCCTGTTTCAGACTATCGAAAAACTTGGTCTACCGCGGGTGAAGAAAAATAAAATGTAAAAAAGAAAAACTTACAAACTTTTTTAAACCATGCGAGTATTATCGAAAACCCGCATGGTTTACCGCTTTTCGCAAAAACATTTGACTACCGTACCATCGTACGCCTACGCAAATGTTTTTACAAAATATACCTTCGTTTTTCAACAGCCTCCAGCGTGTCGATTTTATCGACACGCTGAAACAGGAGCGGGTCAAGTCCGCTCCTGTTTGTATAAAAATTTTGTTGCATAAAAACAATCTTGCTTACCCATACTATCCGTATTATGTTGATACGATTTATTATTTACGGATTATTGGGTTGGAATATGGAGGTCATCTGGACCGGATTTGCAGAAATTCTCCGCGGCAGTCCAAATCTCATCGGACATACCTCGCTGTGGATGTTTTTCATTTACGGCTCCGCCTCCTTTCTGCTGGAACCGATACACGCGCGTATCCGCCGCTTGCACTGGTTCTTACGCGGATGTATCTGGGCAGGATTGATTTTCGCGATTGAATTTATCAGCGGTATGCTGTTGAAACTCATCGGAATCACCGCATGGAATTACACCGGCACATTTGCCGTGCTGGGCGTCATCCGATTGGACTACTTCCCCGCATGGTTTGCGGCAGGACTGATATTTGAAAAAATTCATGACCTGCTTTTGCGGTACAAGGTTGGAAACAAAGGTTAAATATTTTCTATTACACCAAGTGCATTTTATACCAAAAAGAAACAGACATTTTACAATGTCTGTTTCTTTTGATATTTCTAATTTATCCGGCTTACATCAATAATAAGAAACGACCGTCGGATAAACATAACCAACCGGACTGAATTTATCTTCACCCTCCCAAATAAATACCTTGACATGGCTGGGCGGAGTATAGATACCATCTTCCGTGTAATAATCCAAAACAACTTCCGCCTTGCTTTGCGGCGTCGTAATCGATTGACAATCGACAACCATAATCCGATCGTTTTCATCATACAGCGCCGTCAGCACCCGCTTATCACTAATCTCTCGCATAAAATCGATATTTACCGTAACGGTTCTGCCTTTGACTTTCGTTGCATGAACAGACGGAAAAATTTTGTCAGACTCCAAAACAATAAACGGAATATTATTCTCTTTCGCATACTGCTGCGCATAGGAATTCGCATTGCCGTATATGGTGAATTTAGCGTTCTCGTCAAAAGCATTGTTCGCAATCCTCTCCACACTTTTCGGAATCAATACCCGCTCCAAAGCTGAATTTCCAAGGTATCCTCCCAGACCCACAAACGCAAAATCCGGTATTTTCCGCACATTCTCCCCAATAATAATTTCCGTCAATGAATAACAACTTCGAAAAACAGGTATCTCCATTTCGTCCCAATCGTCCATTTCAACAAATTCGCAATTCTCCGCATTAAAAGTTACTTTTCGTAAAGGAGTATCTGAAAACGCCCCGTCTCCTATTCCTTTCACTGCGGCAGGTATGATAATCTCCCGTATACCCGATCTTCTAAACGCAGCATTCCCAATCACAGAAACTGTTTCGGGAATCGTAAACTCTTTCAAGCCGTAGCAAGCGTGGAACGCTCCTTCTCCAATCCGAGTCAAGTTTTTTGGAAGCTCCACCTTCTGCAAACTCTCACAGCTTGAAAACATAGCGTCAGCTATTTCTGTCCAAGCAGACGGAAGTATTACGCTTTCCAATTTTGAACAAGAACTAAAAACACTGCGACCCATTTCCGTAATATGATCCGGTATTGTGACATTGGTAAGAGAACAAAATGCAAACGCAGCACTGCCGATTCGGGTGATTGAATCAGGAATCTCGCATGCCTCTTTCCATTTCTCGTTATAAGAAAGCAATACCGTTTTATCTTTATTAAGCAGCATACCATTTTCTACGACATACGTCGGATTACCCTCCGCAACCTCAATAGCATGGAGGTTGCGAAAAGAAAACGCCCCTTCTCCGATATCTGTTAAGTTAGCCGGAACACGAATACTGCGAATACTACCGCAAAACCGGGCGTCAAAAAAAGCAAGCTCTCCGATTGTTTGTAAAGATTCGGGCAACACGAAATCTTCCAAACTCTCACAGCCACTAAAAGCACCATTACCAATATAGGTAAGCCCCTCTGGAAATTCCACTTTTTCCAACGACTCACAATAGTTAAAAGCCTCGTCTTCAATCCGTTTTAAACTACTGGACAATTTAATTTCTCGTAAATAAATACAAGAGTCAAACGCCCACTTTTCTATCTTTAAAACAGAATTCGGGAGTATAACATTCTCTATTTCACTGCCAGCAAACGTTTTGGCGCCTATTGTAGTGACAGGCACACCCTCGATTTCCGCCGGAATTTCCACCGACCCACCAAATTCGTTTTGCCGATATCTCACAATTGTACCGGTAGATTTATCAAACTGCAAATCGTTATACCATACTAAATCAGCCGCAGATGCGGCAGCCCCAAAATCATCATCAGCGCAAACCGGAACCCCGACAGAAAATACTATCATCATACACAAAGCGAAAAGAAACATTCGTTTTGACATACCAACCCCTCCTTTTATGCTTTCAGTATAATATAAAACATACGGCTTGTCAATAAGATTGCGTACTTTTAGCACAAAACAATCGTTACAGAATTTCAGTCTCAAATTCCTCTTGAAATATGACCGCAATACAGATATAATAAGCATAAGAGGTGACGGAATCATGAGTATGTATTTTCCCATTATCACAGACGGCACAAAACGGCTGCCTATCTATCTGACGGGCGTCGGAACCATGAACCCGCAGGAAGAAACCGTTCGCCCCGAGGGATATCCGTACTCGCAATTGTCACTTATTTCCGAAGGGGAGGGCATATTTCTCTGCGAGGGAAAGGAATACCCGCTGAAAAAAGGAAGCTGTTTTTTCTTCCGTCACGACTTACCGCACCGTTACTATCCCACCGCCGACCCGTTTGTAAACCACTGGGTGACCTTTGCGGGCGATTGCTGCGAACAGATAGAAAACCTGTTGTCGGAAGAGGGATTTTGCGTCTTTGCGCTCAACCACCTCAGTCAACTGATGCCGGCTTTTGAGCGAATCTGCTCGGCAGTTCAAAATAACGAAAGCAGTGAAACTTTATCCGCATTGACTTATCAATATTTTTTGGATTTTATTCGTCTCAGACGAGAAGAATCCGACAATCATGAGGAACGGCTGCTGCCCGCCCTCCGTTTTATGGAGGAACACCCCGAGCAGGAACACACACTGGACACGCTTGCCGCACTTTCCGGCATGTCGAAATACGCGTTCTGCCGTCTGTTTCGCGAGGTAAAGGGCGTATCACCTTTCACATATCTTCTGCGGCTGAGAATCCAGCGGGCAAAACATCTTCTGCTGTCCGACCGTACATTAAAAGTAGCACAGATAGCGGAAATGACAGGGTTTCACGATGTCAGCTACTTTTGCGCCGTATTCAAAAAAACAGAGGGCATCACACCCTCCGCTTTCCGTAAATTCTGATTCAATCTAATCGCACCGCGCTCACCACGCGGTCAATCCGCGCCAAATCCTTGGTTCGTTCTGCCGGAGCAAAGCCGCCCACAGAGGAAATCAATTCAGCAACCGCCTCCGCCTGACCGATTCCGACTTCAAACACCAGCGCGCCGCCGGGCTTTATATGCTCCGCGGCTTTTTTCGTAATGGCACGGTAAAACCGCAAGCCGTCCTCGCCGCCGTCCAACGCGCGGTAAGGCTCAAACTCCCGCACCTCCCGCTGTAGCTGTGCAATATCTTTCGGCGGAATATAAGGCGGATTGGAAACGATATAGTCAAATGTTTGACAGTGGGGCGGAAACCCTTGCAAAATATCCCATTTGAGGGATTCCGTTCGTGAAGCAACGCCCAAACGTTCCGCGTTTTTCGTCGCTGTCCGCAGAGCGCCGTCTGAAATATCCAAAGCAGTCACCCACGCATTCGGCAAATAATGCGCCAAGCTAATCGCGATACAGCCGCTGCCTGTACCAATATCTAAAATTGACAGCGAGCGGTTTTTCTCTTCCTCCCGCCGCAGTACCCACTCCACCAAAACCTCTGTATCGGGGCGCGGAATCAGAGTGTCGCGGCTGACTTCAAATTCCAAGGACATAAATTCACATTTGCCAATGATATACTGTGCCGGTTCGCCCTGTGCCCGCCGCCGGAAAAGCCGGCGGCATTCCTCCGCTTGCTTTGTCTCCACCACAGCGTCAGAAATCAGTAATTTTGTTTTGTCTATCCCCAACACGTACATCAAAATAAGCCCCGCGTCCGCGGCGGGGCTTTCTATTCCTGCGTCTTTCAGCATTGCAATTCCGCAGCGGCGCAGTGACTGCACCGTTTCTACCGCGTTTACCATTTATCCTCTTCCTTATTCTCCGGCATAACCGCCTTTAACGCCGCAATCGCGACTTCAATCTGACTGTCGTCAGGTTCCTTTGTTGTAATGAGCTGCAACCACATTCCCGGCGCGCTGATTGCTCTTGTGAACCAATTATCATGCCGCCCCGCAAATTTAATAATTTCATAGGAAATTCCCGCAACAATCGGCAGACAAGCTAATCTAACCGCAAGGCGAAGTAAAATTTTAACTATCTTGGCGTATTCGGCAAACTGCGGCAAAAATGAATACACCACAATACTGATAACCATAACAATCAGCAAAAAACTTGTTCCGCATCGAGGGTGCAGGCGTTTTTGTTTGCGCACATTTTCCACATTGAGTTCTTCGCCGTGTTCATAACAGAAAATGGACTTATGCTCCGCGCCATGATACATGAATACACGCTTAATATCCTTTGTCTGTGAAACCAAAGTCAGATAAAGCAGAAAAATAATAATTCTGACTAAGCCTTCCAGCAAAGCGATTGCGATGTTATTCGTTACAAATGTTCCGAAAAAGTCTACCAACGCGCCCGGGAGTAAAATAAACAATCCGACACTGACCAACAGGGAAAAGACAACCGCAAAATAAATTACTGCGTTCAGCGCCTTTTCCGACCCGAGTTTACGCTCCAGCCACTGTTCAAACTTGGACGGCTCCTCCTCTGTCGGTTCACCCTCCTCGTCCACGTCGAAAAACTTCGCGGAGAACATTAAGGATTTTACACCGATAATCATGGAGTCAAAAAAATTAACGCAGCCGCGTATAATCGGCAGTTTTAAAATCTTACTTTTGCGCACCTTTCCCAAAGCCTGCTCGTCTATCACAATTTCTCCGTCAGACTTGCGCACGGCAGTCGCAATCTTATGCGGGCCACGCATCATAACGCCTTCCATAACTGCCTGCCCGCCGATACTGGTGCGATGTATATTTGATTTTTCTTTTTTACTCATAAGTTCACCTAACTTTCCTTCTGTTATTGTAACACAGGAAAAAGTGCTTGTCAATGCGCGTTTTCTGCATTTCGCATAAACAAAGCGCCTTCGGCGCACGCCTTGCGGCGGGCATAGAAGGATAACGCTTTGTTTACGCCCATATGCGTTTCCGACCGCTGGGAGGAAATTTTCGCATGGGCATTTAATTATGTTTTTAATTTATAGGAATTTCCTATAAATTAAAAACCGCCCCGCTGTGTAACGGGACGGCAGTGAGTGAATAATGTTTTATCATGCAATTTAATATTACTAAATTTTTGTTCACTTTCCCTCAAGGAGGGGCGATGTTCATTTTCTCTCGTGAGAAAACGAACCAAAAGCACGTTGGGGGAATCCCCCCAATCCTTCATCTACTTTTGAATTTACTACTGATAGCATCGGAGACCTCCTTGTTTTGTTTATATACGGTATACAGAATCATCTATATGAAACTATAATAAAAGCGGGGTATCGTAAAAACGATGACCCGCGCCATTCAGGCTTATAACTCAATACATAATTGTAATAAGATTTTTGAACATAAAATCATCAAGCTCGCACAAACACTTTGTACCATCTTTAAACACGATTGATACTGTATGAGTCGTTTTTTTCTTTCCGGATGCTGCACCTGCAACAGCACCGACACCGCCTAATAATGCGCCACCAACGAGACCTCTTACAACTCCACTTCCGAAGCTCTTTTTGTCTTCTTCACCTACAACTTCGTAAGAATCTACTGTTTCTTTGTTGATAAATATCTTTTTCCCAAATCCAAATGTTCCGTAAATATAAAGACCTTTTTTCTTGTTTTTGTAGTCAATATAACCTTTGTAATCTCCTGCAACTACTGTGTTTTTTACTGCCATTATGATTTTTCTCCTATTCGATATTTTGAATTGCTGTAGTAAATTGTTCTGTGGCTGTAATGAAATTTTTTGTGTGCTGAAGCACTAAATCAATATCAGCATAGTAGACCCTTTGACGTTCTCATACGGCGGCGTTTTGCACCGTTTTAAGTCGATATATTCCTTGTAGAATTCAAGGAACGGCTCTGCCTCGAAAGGGAATATACCATGCTTTTCAAGAGAAGCCATAATCCGACCGGACAATTACATAGAAGAATCCCCACAATCCCCCTTGGCGGCGGGATTTCGAGCGGCTATGCCGCTCCCGCTTTGCCCGCCGCAGGGTTTCCCTTTGGCGTGTCTTTGGTTCGTTTCTGCACGAGCAGAAATGAACATAACCCTTACTTTTCGGCTTTCGGTACTTCTAAAATTGCGCCGGTGTTGCCGGAGGTAACCATAGCCGCGTAACGCGCGAGATACCCTGTAGTAATTTTCGGTTGTCTCGGTTTCCAAGCCGCGCGGCGTTTTTCCAATTCCTCATCGCTGATTTTAATATTGATTTTATTTGCCATAATATCAATTTCAATAATATCACCGTTTTCCACCAACGCGATATTGCCGCCGACCGCCGCCTCAGGCGAAACATGACCGATTGCAGCGCCGCGGGTCGCACCCGAAAAACGTCCGTCCGTAATCAGCGCAACCGTACTGCCCAGACCTCTGCCCATAATCGCGGAGGTCGGATTGAGCATTTCTCTCATGCCCGGGCCGCCTTTCGGTCCCTCATACCGAATAACCACTACATCGCCGTCCACAATCTCACCGCCGTTGATAGCCACCATTGCGTCCTCCTCGCAGTCATATACCTTTGCGGGACCGGAATGCACCAGCATTTCAGGCGCAACCGCAGAACGCTTGACCACGCAGGAATCCGGCGCAAGGTTGCCGCGCAAAACAGCAATACCGCCGGTTTTGCTGTACGGATTTTCCACCGGACGAATGACTTCCGGATTGCGGTTCACACTGTTCTTGATATTCTCTCCAACCGTTTTGCCCGTACAAGTAATTAAGTCCGTCTTTAAAATGCCAAGTTTATTGACCTCGTTCATAACTGCGTAAACGCCACCCGCCTCATACAAATCCTCTACATGATGCGGACCTGCCGGAGCGAGATGACACAAATTCGGCGTTTGGTCGCTGATAGCGTTTGCCATATCCAAGTTCAGTTCAATCCCCGCCTCGTGCGCGATTGCGGGCAAATGCAGCATACTGTTGGTGCTGCACCCCAATGCCATATCAATCGTCAGAGCATTGTGGAACGCGCCTTCTGTCAAGATGTCGCGCGGACGAATGTCTTTTTCAATCAGTTCCATAATCTTCATACCCGCCAGTTTCGCCAAACGGATACGCTCGGAATAAACCGCAGGAATTGTCCCGTTGCCCGGAAGCCCCATACCCAAAACTTCAGTCAGGCAGTTCATGGAATTCGCGGTATACATACCCGAACAAGAACCACAGGTCGGGCAAGTCTTTTCTTCAAACTCCTCCAGTTCCGCCTCGGTAATCTTGCCCGAAGTGAACGCGCCCACAGCCTCGGACGCAGCAGAAAAGCTGACCTTGCAGCCGTTGACCGTACCGGCAAGCATCGGGCCGCCGCTGACAAAGATACAAGGAATATTCAAACGTGCCGCCGCCATCATCAGACCGGGCACATTTTTATCACAGTTCGGAACCATAACCAGCGCGTCAAAACCGTGCGCCATCGCCATCGCCTCGGTGGAATCGGCAATCAGGTCACGCGTCACCAATGAATACTTCATGCCGGTATGTCCCATTGCGATACCATCGCAGACAGCAATCGCCGGAAACACTGCCGGCGTTCCGCCCGCCATTGCTACGCCAAGGCGAACCGCCTCAACAATCTTATCAATATTCATGTGTCCCGGCACAATCTCGTTGTACGAACTAACGATACCGACCAACGGACGTTTCATTTCCTCCTTGGTAAAACCTAACGCGTTAAACAACGCGCGGTGCGGCGCGTTATGCGCCCCCTGAACAATAGATTCACTTTTCAATGTCATTACCCCTTTTCGGTAAAATATCTTGTTTCCTTTATGCTCTATTATATCCCTGCAAATTCTCTGTGTCAAGGCACAAATCTTACAAATCCGCGCGGTTTGCGCGGTAAATTGTGTGCGGCATATCCATATTGTAATAATGTTTTATCATTTTTCCGTCCGGTTTCATGCCGTTGCGTTCCGCCACGCGCGCGGAGGGAATGTTTGTGTCACGGATAATACTGACAACAGTATCAAGGCGCAGGCTTTCAAACGCATATTTCATACAGCCTTTTGCCGCCTCGGTCGCATAACCCTGATGCCATTGCTTGCGTTTGAACAGATAACCTACCTCAACTTCCTTTTCCGCGCCGCCGGTGTCCTGATAGGTCAATCCGCACTGTCCCAAAAATTCACCGTCCGCCTTGCGGATAACCGCCCACAAGCCGAGTCCGTTTTCCTCCCGATAACGGCGGAGCTGATTGTCCAGCCACGCCTGAACCTCTTCGTTAGAAAACGCGTGTTCGTATGCCGTCATCGCGACCTCGTCCTGTAAAATCTCCGCCAAATCATCATAATCGTCCTGCGTCAGTCGGCGCAAAAACAGCCGCTGCGTTTCTAAAATACGTTCCACTACTCTTCCTCCGACAACTCCGTCCATTCCAGATACGCATTTTCCAATTCGGTCTTATTTTCCTCCAGCTTGGCGCAAAGTTCGCTCATGCGCTGATAATCGCTGAACACTTCTTCCCGCGCCATTTCCTGCTCCAATTCACCGTTTTGCGTCTCCAATTCCTCAATCAAGTTTTCCAATTCCCGAATCCGCTGTTTGCGCTGTGCGTCCTGCCGCCGCTGTTCCTTGGAACGATAGCCGCTGTTTTGCTTGGCAGGCTTCGGCTGTTCCTGCTGCGAGGCTTGCTGTACACGTGCCTCCTCCGCCTGCTTTTGGCGGTAATCCTCAAATTTACCGTCGTAAGTCACAATGCCGTCCCGTCTCATTTCGATAATTTTATCCGGCACTTTATTCAATAAATATCGGTCGTGCGAAATGAACAGAAGCGTTCCGCCGTAATCCTGCAAAGCCTGTTCCAGCACTTCCTTTGACTTCAAATCAAGGTGGTTGGTCGGCTCGTCCAACAGCAAAACATTCGCCTGTTCCAGCATGATGATACAAAACGCGAGCTTTGCCCGCTCCCCGCCGCTGATAACCTTTACAGGCTTATAGACATCGTCTTTTGTCAGCAACACATTGCCCAAGGCTTTGCGGATATCCGTCTCGTTTATTGTCGGAAATCTGTCCCACAGCTCGTCCAGTGCAATTTTCTCGGGGTCAAGATTCAAATTTTCCTGTTCATAATAACTGACGGAAGTGTTGCCGCCCCATTCCACCTCGCCCTTTTCGGGAGACAGAAAACCTAATAAGGTTTTAAAGAAAGAGGACTTTCCGATTCCGTTTTCCCCGATGACCGCAATTTTTTCGCCCCGCCGCACATGTAAGTTGATACCGCTGCACAAGGTTTTTTTCTTCTCTCCCGCGCCGACGGCGACTTCCAAATCCTTCACAGACAAAATATCCTTGTACGGCTCTTTGGTGTGGGTAAAACGAAGGTGCATCGCTTTTAACTCGCCGTCCGGCTTTTCAATCATCTCCATATTTTCCAACGCCTTAATCCTTGACTTCGCGCTGTTGGAAGTGGACGCCCGCGCCAAATTCTTATCAATGTAATCCTGCATATGCGCAATTTGAACCTGCTGCATCTCATACTCTTTTTCTAAACGAATGCGGCGTTCCTCCCGCTGAACCAAGTACTGCGAATAATTGCCCTTATACGCCACCAGCTTGCCGCGCTCCAACTCAAATATATGGTCAACCACCTTATCCAAAAAGTAGCGGTCATGCGATACTACCAAAATAGAACCATTGTAGGAAAGCAGATATTCCTCCAACCAATTCAGGGTTTTGAAGTCAAGATGATTAGTCGGCTCGTCCAGAATCAGCAGATTCGGCTCTTCCAGCAATAGTTTTGCAATCGCAAGACGCGTCTTTTCGCCGCCGCTCAGGGTGTGAATAGCAGTGTCCATATCCTTATCGAAAAAGCCCATACCGTTGAGTATCATTTTAATCTTAACGTCAATACCATAGCCGTCGCGGCTGTCAAAATACGCCTGTTTTTTCGCGTATTCCGCCGCAATTTGACGATACTCAATGCTCTCATGATCGGAAAGCTGCGTCATTTGCTTTTCCAACGTCCGCATAGCCTCTTCCGCCTGCAAAACGTCCTGAAACACACTGCGCATCTCCGCAAGGATTGTAGAAGCGCGGTCAAGTCCCGAATTCTGCCGCAAAAAACCAACGGTAAGCTGACTGCTGCGATACACCTCTCCGCTATCCTCCGTCAAATCGCCCGAAATAATGTTGAGCAGGGTAGATTTTCCCGCTCCATTAACGCCAATAAGACCGTAGCGGCTGTGTTCCTCTACGGTCATGGTGAGTTCCTTTAAAATAGGCTTATCGCCAAAGCCCTTATTTACTTTATCAATTGATAACAGCATAATGTTCTTGTCCTTAGTTGTTTTCGATTATCCTTTAAAACGATAACCCGCCTCTAACATTTTAATATTGATTTCCGCCAAATCCGCCTTGGATTTGGAAATATTACGCCGCATACTCTGCTCAATTTCCTCCAACGGAATTTCACTGAAACGGCTGATAAAATGTCCGACCATGACCATGTTACCGAGTCTGCCGTCTCCGACCTCCTCCGCAATTTTCTTGGCGGGAATATAGACCGCGGTAACGTCCTCACGTTCCACCTTTTTGTCAATATAAAAGCTGTCCAGCAAAATTGCTCCGCCGGTCTTGACCGTACCCTCAAATTTTTCCATAGAGGGGCGGTTCATCACAATCAGGGTATCAGGCTTGGTAATAATCGGCGAACCAATCGGTTCATCAGATAAAACCACCTGACAGTTTGCCGTACCGCCGCGCATTTCAGGTCCGTAAGAGGGCAGCCACGAAATGTTCATTCCGATATCCATAGCGGCGTGAGCAATTACCTTACCGGCAAACAGAATTCCTTGTCCGCCGAACCCCGCAATTGTCAGTTCATGGTGCATCATTTTTCCGCACCTCCCTCGCTGATTTTATCACAATAAACGCCCAAGGGATAATTCGGCATCATGTGGTCTCTGATCCAATCCAAACATTCCTCCGGTTCCAAACCCCAGTTGGTCGGACAGGTTGATAACACTTCTACCAGCGAAAATCCTTTGCCCGCAAGCTGACACTCAAAGGATTTCTTGATTGCAGCTTTCGTTTTTTTGATATTCGGAATACTGTCCACGGCAACCCGTTCCACATACACGGCGCCCTGCACCGTGGAAATCATCTCTGCCACATGGAGCGGATAGCCCTGTGTCTCCACCGAGCGACCGTACGGCGTGGTCTGCGTGACTTGTCCGAGCAGAGAAGTCGGCGCCATCTGTCCGCCTGTCATGCCATATATCGCGTTATTGACAAAAACAACGCTGATATTTTCACTGCGCGCCGCCGCGTGAATAATTTCACCCGTGCCGATTGCCGCAAGGTCGCCGTCTCCCTGATAGGTAAATACAAAGTTATCCGGGTGTACGCGTTTCACACCCGTCGCTACCGCCGGTGCTCTGCCGTGCGCCGCCTCCTGCACATCAAATTCAAAAAAGTTATACGCCACCACGCTGCACCCGACCGGAACAACGCCGACAGTTTTGCCCTGCACTCCCAGCTCGTCAATCACTTCTGCCACCAGACGGTGAATAATGCCGTGCGTACAGCCGGGACAATAGGTATTGGAAACATCGCTGAGCGATTGAGGTCTTTCAAATATTGTTTTCATATTGGTATTCTCCTTTATTATCCGCGTTTCCGTCCGACCAGTTTGAAAATCTCATCGACAACCGCCTCCTGGTCGGGAACCATTCCGCCCGTCCGTCCGTAAAACGCCACCGGCTTTGCACCGTTGACCGCCAAGCGGACGTCCTCCACCATCTGACCCATGCTCATCTCCACACACAGGAACTGTTTTGCATTCTTTGCGCGCTCCGCAAAAATCTCTGACGGGAACGGCCAAAGGGAAATCGGGCGAATAACGCCCACCTTGATTCCGTTTTCCCGCGCGATTTTCATAGCGGAAAGCGCTACACGCGCAATCGTTCCGTACGCGACCAAAATCACTTCCGAGTCCTCCGTGTTCGTCTCCTCGTACATTTTTTCGTTCGCAATTACACGGTCATACTTTTCATACCGCTCAATATTCAGATTTTCCAATTCCTCCGGACTGAGATAAAGAGAATTGATGATATTCTTTTTTCGCTTTCCGCCTGTGCCGACCGTTGCCCACGGTTTTTCGGGCAGAGTGCTTAAATCGCGTTTTTCAAAGAATTCCACCGGTTCCATCATCTGTCCCAGCATACCGTCGCCCATAATCATTGCCGGCATACGATACTCGTCCGCTTTGTCAAACGCCTTTTGCGTCAAATCCACCAATTCTTGCACGGACGCAGGCGCGTAAACCAGCAAATGATAATCGCCGTGTCCCCCGCCTTTCACTGCCTGAAAATAATCCGACTGCGCAGGCTGAATGCCGCCCAGTCCGGGACCGCCGCGCACGATATTGACAATCACACAGGGCAAATCCGCCCCCGCTATGTAGGAAATTCCCTCAGACATCAAGCTGATGCCGGGGCTGGAAGAACTTGTCATCACACGTGCGCCCGCGCCCGCTGCGCCATATACCATATTGATAGACGCCAGTTCGCTCTCCGCCTGTAAAAACACGCCGCCTTCCTTACACATACGCTTTGCCATATACGCCGCAAGCTCCGTCTGCGGAGTAATAGGATACCCGAAAAAATGACGACACCCGCTGCGAATCGCCGCCTCCGCCAGCGCCTCATTCCCTTTCATTAAAACCTTTTTCACTTTACTCCGCCTCCTTTACTTTTCTTCGTCAACAATACTGATGACGCAATCCGGACATATCGTCGCGCAAAACGCGCAGCCGATACATTTTTCCTGCTCGGTCACTGTCGCAGGGTGAAAGCCCTTTTCGTTCAGTCTATCCTCTGACATATGTACAATTTTTTTCGGACAGACCGTGGTACACAATCTGCACCCCTTGCACCTATCCTCTCTGAAGATTACCTTTGGCATACTTAACGCCTTCTTTCCGATTAGTATATATTTCAAACAAACTGCTGTTAAAATTTCAAAGTTAAAAACAAATCAAGCGGAAACTTCATCTCCTCATATTCCGGCGGGAGCTGTTCCAAAATTTCTTTTGTACCGGACACATATAATATCGGAAGTCCGCTTTCTTCCGAAACCTGCCGAGCCAATGCCTGCCCGTCCAGCACATTCTGCACCTGTGTAAATTCCTTTAAGTGTGTGTTGTTGATAATCCCTGTCGCCTTGAGACGGGAAACCGTCTCAATATTGCGCAGCATATCCATAGCCGATTCCACCGTCTGCGTCAGCATTCGCCGCTCATTCAACACAAAAAACAAGTCATAGTCCTCTCCGGCAATCTTGCTGTGAATACTGCCGAGCGGAATCGCGCCGTCATCGTCTCCGCCTACGTCTACGATAACAGAACAGGAGGAATCCTCAAACACTGCGTTAATTTCCGCTGGAACAGCCGGATTTTCCAAATTTGTATTCGCGTAAGGCGAAGAAATCACCTGTATTCCCTGTTCGCCGAGCAATGCCTCCGCGTCCTTGGAGCGGTAATAGGGATTGACTACATCAAAATCAATCACCGCAGTCTTTTTATTCTGCTTGCCGAGCCACAACGCGTAATTGACGGCAAGTTCCGTTTTGCCGCTGCCGAAATGCCCCGCAAATATTGTAATTCTCTTAGGTTGTCTCATAACCCTACTCCTATTATACCATACTAAATAATTATTGCAAGTCCCTAATTGTCAATTTTTTCTATTTGAATTTTTTGTTTTCTGTTCCTGAAAAATTTACGCTGAACGATAATAGCCGCCAAGAAAACAAGAATTCCTGTCAGCAGCGCTTTTCCGTCCGTTTGAAAGAGGAAATAGCCCAGTAGAATTCCGCCAAGCAGGGCAACAATCAGCGAACCGTATCCGAGAATCATATTCCAAATAAAATGTCCGGCAGTCATGGTCAGCCTTACCCGATCTCCCACGATCAGTCCCTGCGTATTTTCCACAGTGTAAAACCCTGCGCCCCCGCCGCACTCCGAGCCGCACTGCGCACAATTTCCGCCGCACGCCGAGGTACGCGGAATCCGAATTTTCGCCTTTTCGCCGCTTGCCTCTACCACCAAACCGAGTTCCACCAAATCATTCGACCGCCTTTACCTCTTCTTTAAGTTTTCCGCCAAGTCCAGCATTTCCTGCGCGTTGCTGAGCGTCAGTTCCGTCACCTTTACCCCGCCGATAATCCGCGCCAGTTCCTCTTTCCGCTGCTGCGGTTCCAGTTTTTCCACGGTAGTTGCCGTCGAGGTGTCATCCATATTCTTTTTAATCAGATAATGCCCGTCCGCCATGCTGGCAATCTGCGCAAGATGCGTAATACAAAGCACCTGACACTTGCGCGCCAGCTTATGTATTTTTTCCGCAATCTTCTGCGCCGCGCGCCCGCTGACTCCTGTATCAATTTCATCAAAAATCAAGGTCTCCACCGGATCCGCGTCCGCAAGCACCGATTTCATCGCAAGCATAACACGGGACATTTCACCGCCGGACGCAATTTTTGTCAGAGATTTGAGTGGCTCACCGGGATTGCTCGATATCAAGAATTCCACATCGTCTCCGCCGTCCGAGCCGTAACGCAAATCACCGTCAGCATCGACAAGCGGCTGAATCTTCACCTCAAAGCGCACCTTTGCCATATCCAAATCCGCCAGTTCGCCCATGATTCTCTCCTGCAACTCTTTCGCCGCCGCGCTCCGCTTTTGCGTAAGCACTGCGCCCGCCGCGCTTTCCTCTTTTTTTGCCTGTTCCAATTCTGCGCCCAAGCGCTGCATGATTTCATCACTGTGTTCTATCTGATTTAGTTCTTCCCCGATTTTTTCACGATATTCCAAAACTTCCGCAACAGTCGCTCCGTATTTCCGCTTTAAATCATAAATGGTATTCAGACGACTTTCCACAAAGTCCAATTCCCCCGGCTCAAATCCGGCGTCCTCAATACTGCCGCGCATATCGCGGGTAATATCCTCCAAATCCGCCAAAACCGAGTTCAAACTCTCATACTGGCTGGAAATATCATCATTGAATTCTGCAATGTCCGAAAGCTGCCGTACCGCGTAGGAAATCAAATCAAACGCCGCACTCTGCTCATCCGTCCCCTCATATAAACTGCCGTAAGCACGGTGCAGTCCGGTGGTAATCTTCTCAATATTACTCAAATATTCCCGCCGCTGTTCCAGTTCTTCCTCCTCGCCCGCCGACAGCTTTGCGCTGTCGATTTCGTTCACCTGAAAGGTGAGCAAATCCAAGCGATGCGCCTTTTCCTGCTCGTTCTCGGTTAATTGGCTCAAGTTCCTGCGCAGTTCGCTCACGCGTTGGTGCGCTGTATGATACGCCTCTAACTGTTCGCTCAAATCGCCGTACTTGTCCACAAAACCAATATGCGCCTTCGGGTTAAGCAAAGCCTGATTGTCATGCTGTCCGTGAATGTTGATGAGCATACCGCCCAACTCTTTCACTACGCTGAGAGGGGTAATTCTGCCATTGACGCGACAGGTACTCTTGCCCTCCGCAGTCAGCTTGCGGCTGATAATCAGTTCTCCGTCCTCCGTCTCAATATCCATTTCCGACAAAGCGCGCAAGACGTCAGAATCCGAAATTTCAAACAATGCGTCCACCAAAGCACAGTCTGTGCCGTTGCGCACCAAGTCCTTGTTGGTGCGGCTGCCCAGCGCCATATTGATAGAATCAATGAGGATAGATTTACCCGCGCCCGTTTCCCCTGTCAGCACGTGAAATCCGTTTCCAAACGAAACGCTCGCCTCATCAATCACAGCCACATTTTTAATATGAAGTTCTCTCAGCATATGAGGTCAATTCCTCCTTCTTCTTAATCGTCTTGTCTGCCCGCAAGCTTTCTGCGCAGAATTTCAAAAAAATTACTGCCGGGCAGTTGAATCAGCGACGTCCGATATTGCGAACGGGTAATCTCCACCACTTCGTCCTCGTCCAAAACCTGCGCCTTTCTGCCGTCTACCGTCATGACAGCTGCCACGCGGTAAGGCGGGCTTGTGGAAACCTCGACCGTCTGACTGCCCGCAATCACCATCGCGCGCGTGCTGAGCGTATGCGGGCAAATCGGTGTAATCACCATTGCGTCCATACCGGGCTGAACAATCGGGCCGCCCGCCGACAGCGAATAGGCAGTAGAACCGGTCGGAGTGGCAATAATCGTTCCGTCCGCGTAATAGGAATTTGCCTTTGCACCGTCAATGCTCAAATTCAAATGCACCATGCGGGAATAATCCTGATTGGATATGACAACATCGTTCAGCGCGAGGTAGTTCGCACTTTCCTTTCCGCCTTTCAGCACCCGTGCCGAAAGCATCATAGTCTGACGAACCGTAAAGTTGCCCGAAAACAAATCCTCAAAAATAGCATCGTCGCCCTTTTCTGCCTGAGACAAAAAACCCAGATTACCAAAATTGATACCGACCAGCGGTACATTATTCCTCGCCGCGCAGGGCGCAATTTTCAGAATCGTTCCGTCCCCGCCCAGTACAACCGCCGCGTCCGTCTCACCCATAATTTCCTCAAGAGTGCCGTACAAAAAGCCGCTCCCCATTTTCGCGGACAAACGCTTATCCAGCAAAACCGTCTTGCCGTATGATTGAATCCGTTCCGCGACACGCTTTGTTTCTGTTAAACTCGGGTCGCGGTACTCGTTTGGAATAACCGCTATCTTCTGCATTTTTCTACCTCGCTATTCGTTAAGAGTGTGCGAACGTTCCACCAATTCAGCAATATCGAATTCCGCGCTCTCGCCGCCTTTACGGACATACATCAAATATTCAATATTCCCCTCAGGTCCTTTCACGGGGGAATAATCCAATCCCTGCACGCCAAAGCCAAGCTCTTTGGTGAATCTCACAACCTGCTCAATCACTTCTATATGCACCGCGCTGTCCCGCACAACACCTTTTTTACCCACCTTTTCGCGTCCTGCCTCAAACTGCGGTTTGATCAGGCAAACCCCCTCGCCGCCCTCTGTCAGCAGCGCAAACGCAACCGGAAGTACCAGTTTCAGCGAGATAAAAGAAACATCCACTGAGAAAAATTCTATTTTCTCCGGAACTTCCTGCTCGGTGACATAGCGGATATTTGTCCGTTCCAAATTAACCACACGCTCATCCTGCCGCAATTTCCATGCCAGTTGTCCGTAACCGACATCAACAGAGTACACCTTTTGCGCGCCGTTTTGCAACATACAATCCGTAAATCCGCCGGTTGACGCGCCGATATCCATACAAACCTTGCCGTCTAAATTCACAGAAAAACATTGCATCGCCTTTTCTAATTTCAGTCCGCCGCGGCTGACATAGCGCAAAGATTTTGCGCGTACCTCGATTTTTTCTTCTCCGGTGACCATATCACCCGCTTTTGCCGCTTTCTGCCCATTCACATACACTTCGCCCGCCATGATGACCGCTTGCGCGGCGCTTCGGCTCGGAACCAACTGCTGTTCCGCCAGCCATACGTCCAATCTCTGTTTCCCCATAAATCCACCTCATCGCAGCCGTGCTGCTCATTTGACTATCTTCAGTATTTTTTTCGGCTGCTGCATTGCTTTTTTCACAGCGTCAGCAATCCCTTCCGCGTCAATGCCGTATTTTCTGCGCAGCTGAGCAATCGTCCCCTGCTTGATTGGCTCATCCGAATACCCCAATGAAATCACCTTTTGGTCTAATGCCTGACTTACTATACTACCTAAACCGCCAATTACACTGTTGTCCTCTATTGTTACCACCAAGCGGCATTTTTCCGCCTGTTTCCGAATCAACGCAATATCCAGTGGCTTTACAAACCGCACATCCATCACGCCTGCCGATATTCGCTCTTTTTGCAGCAGCTTTGCGGCAGACACTGACTCCTGCACCATCGTTCCCGCCGCTATCAGCAAAACGTCCGTTCCCTCCTGAATCATACTTCCTTTTCCTACTTGCAAAGGAGAAAGTTTCCATTCCGCCGGCAGCGCCGCCGCGCGGGGATACCGTACTGCGACCGGACCGTCACATTCGCAGACCGCATAACGCAGCATTTGTTCAAAATCCTGGGCACAGGACGGAGCAAGAACCTTCATACCCGGAATATGCGACAGGTAAGACAAATCATAGATTCCCTGATGCGTCTCCCCGTCTCTGCCTACCGCGCCCGCGCGGTCAATCGCAAACACAACGTGCAAATTCTGCAAAGCAACATCATGAATGATTTGGTCATATCCTCTCTGCAAAAAGGAGGAATATACCGCAAACACAGGAATCATACCGGCTTTTGCCAATCCCGCCGAAAATGTGACTGCATGCTGTTCCGCAATGCCGACATCAAAGAAACGTTCGGGATACAGCGCAGAAAACTTCATCAATCCGGTTCCCGCCGGCATCGCCGCCGTTACAGCCGCAACATTCTTATTCTGCTCCGCAAGGGTACACATGACCGTGCCAAACAAGTCCGAAAAACCCGGTGCGCTTTTGCCGTCTTCCAAACCGGTCTGCGGGTCAAACGCCCCTATTCCGTGAAAGATATCCGGATTTTGCTCCGCAAAGGAATATCCCTTGCCCTTTACGGTATGTATATGCACCAATACAGGCTCGTTCAACTCTTTAGCACGATTCAGCAGTGTAATAAGGTTCTGTATATTATGTCCGTCCACAGGCCCCATATAGGTCATGCCAAAATCCTCAAAAACACCGTCTTGAACCAAAATTTTCTTCATATCCACTTTTAAATGATGCAACAGCCGTTTCAGCGGCGGGCCAATCAAGGGCACTTTATCCAACGTCCGCTTGACATCATCTTTCAACACAAAATACGTTTTATTATTGCGCAGATTTTTGAGATGGCGGGATAACCCGCCGACATTCTTGGAAATAGACATCCCGTTATCGTTCAAAACAACGACCAAAGGCGTGCGGCTGCTCCCCGCATGATTCAGCGCCTCAAACGCCATTCCGCCGGTCAGCGCGCCGTCCCCAATCACCGCTACCGCCCTGCCGGCTTTGCCGAGCAGTTCGTTCGCTTTCGCAATGCCAAGCGCAGCGGAAACCGAAGTAGAACTATGTCCCGTATTAAAAGCGTCCGCAGGATTTTCCTCCGTTTTGGGAAAACCACTGATGCCGTCCATACTGCGCAGGGTATCAAACGCCTCTTTCCGTCCGGTCAAAATTTTATGCGTGTAAGACTGATGCCCGACATCCCAAACGATTTTATCGCAAGAAACGTCAAAAACCTTGTGCAGGGCAAGTGTAAGCTCTACCGTGCCAAGGTTTGATGATAAGTGTCCTCCGGTTTCGGAAACATGAGCAATCAAAAAAGTGCGGATTTCAGCGGCAAGCCGTTCCAATTCCTTTATACTCAGCCGCTGCAAATCCCGCGAATCACTGATTTGTTCCAACAAAGCAGACATACTCCCTGTCTCCTCCCCTCTCCCGCCCGACAAAGCCGTCGGTATCAAGCAGTCGTTTTCTTCGGTTTCTTCTTCTTTTTCTCACCAAATCGGAAAACGGCAAGCATTGTAGCAACAATATAAACAATTTTATTACAGTTTGACATCGCAATCGTCTTTCCCGCCGCCTTACCGCCGACAGTCAGCGCCGCAACAAAACCGGTAATGCCCAAACTAATCAGGATGCTGTTTCCGCCCGGAAATGCGGTAAGAACATAAGCAACCACAACCGCAGACGCGCTGCCGCTCACAATCCCGCAAATATCCCCTATCACGTCGTTGCAGAAATTGGATACCTTATCTCTTGCGCCAATCAAAGCAATCGCCTGTCTTGCGCCCCGTACCCGATGCGCCGCCATGGAATGAAACGGAATTTCATCCGCCGTTGTCACAGCGGTTCCTATCATATCAAATAATATACCAATACATACAATACAAAGCAAAATAGCGGCGGCAATCCAAATATTCACGCCCTCCATCACGCCGGAGGAGACTGCCGAAAATGTCACAGAAAGTGCAAACGTAATCAAGACTGTTTTGATAATCCAGCCGTAATCCGTCTTTTTCCCACCATCTGCCGATTTTAATTTCACCTTTTGTCTTTTCCTCAAAGAAAATATCACCTAACCCCATATATCATAAATACAATCAGAAAATCAGCTTATCAACAGAGTGCATACACTCTAATTTTATAATATGCAGCCGCCTCTCAGGGTTCCCGAAAAATCCTGCGCGCAGCGCGTGATTTTTGGGAAAGAGTCGAAACAACGAAATGAGTGCGCTCTGACTTTTGTATTTCACAAGCGTTATGTAAATTGCTCCCATAATACTCCAAAAAAATCCTGCGCGCAGCGCGTGATTTTTTTGGAAAGAGTCACGCCGTGATGAACAATCCGGTGAATTGTTCATAGGCGGGATATTGTGAGATGCGAGAGCATCGAGCAATCCCTAAAATCCCTGTAAGGGATTTTTCATCAGCCCGTGACAACGAAACATGCGGAAGTTTTTGCGTTTTTAGCAAAAACGGAGCAAGTGTAGTTTGTCACGACGACGGGGCAGTGAATATAGTAAATTTTGCGCCTTAGGTCCGGTCAGTTTTCCCAAAAGCGTGCCGATTCGTCGCCGAAAAGGCCGTTTCCGATTAAACGCTTCTACGCTGTGTCGCCAACAGCGTTACCGGATTACCACTTAGTACGCACCGTAATCCTATATCCACCTCATAAAGACCAGTCTAGGAGTTTTCCTCAACAAGCAGAATCAGTTCTTAGCCTCTTTTGCAGTCAGGGTTTCAAGCAGCGATAACGCAGTTTTATTGGCCGATAAAACTGTGTCTGATCCGCTTTCCACCAAAACCACTCAAGGCAGGCTACGCTGCGCACAGCACACAAAGCACCGCAACACAGGTTTCATCCTAATACGTCCACTCTCATATGTATTGCGCAAGCGCAAACAAAAAATGAGGATGCACGGTCATAGGTCTCCACGGAAAAGGGGTCAACGCCCGCATGCCATTGCGGATCGCCCCTAAACCTTAACTCCCAGCACACGCCCCCGACTGGGCGTCGAAAGCGAGCACAAGGAACTTCATCGATATGCCCTTCGGCGAATTTTTAGGCCCGCCCTGGGAACTGCTCTGCCTGACTAGAATACTGTTGCCCCATCTAATCTAATATACTACTATAGTATAACGGATATGCCCGAATCTGTCAAGAACCGCCGCAGTCAACGCCGACCAGCGATACGCTGTGGCAACCGACTGCGACGGTTTTTCCCTGTCAATCTTCTTCGTTCTCTTCCGCTCTCGTTTCCTCTTCGTCCGTCTCCGTTTTAACCTGAACAGAATCCTCTACAATCATGTAACGTTTCAGTTTCGGATAGACGGTAAAATTGATAATGAAACCGGACAAGCTATGCAAAATAAACAGATACAATATTGCCAGCACGAAAATGCCGATTCCCATAAAGCTGCCCAAATACATCAGCACCACATACAGCAATCCGACATGAATAGCAAGCAGCATCAACAACACCAAGAAGTTGGACGGAATCTTACCAAGCGCAAAAATCAACGCGTTCCGAAACAAATCTTTCATAGATAATTTAAATGTGACCATCATCGGATACAAATAGAAGTGCATAATGGTATAAACGATTAAAAGCATAATCATCAGGTACATCAGCACAAAGAAGTACCCTCCCTGCGAGCCGTAGAACATGATTGCCACACTGACTAAAGCAAACACCACAATATCAATCAGCCAAAGTGCAATCGCCTGCTTGAAGTTCTTTTTGGTATGTTCCAAAAAATCGCTCCAAACCCACGCGTGTTCCTCGCGCGAAAAATTGCGCAGGACATAGGTGAATCCCGCTGTCACAGGCCCCATTCCCCATAATGCCATAAACAAAATAGAAATCACCAACCGCACCAGCAGATCAATCCATAATACCAGCTGCGCAAACTCCGGGTTTGCCATATCCGGAGCAGGAAGCTGCAAAACCGCGGCAATAAAATTCTGCATCCCCGCATTGAGTACATTGCCGCTGATAAGACCGGAAAGCAAAAACACTACAACAAATGTCGGAATACTTAACAGCACATAAATCAAATTCAAACGGAGAAACCGCCAAAATTTACGGAAAAAGATATCCATGAACCGAAAGAAACCTCTCTTTTGCGGTTCATCTTTCTCTACACCTTTCCCCTCTTTCATATACCACTGAAACATCCCCATATGATAATCTCCCATCCTTTTCGTCAGTGCAAGACTCGCTTGCCTTGTTTCAAAATACTTTCTAAACTCTTATTATATATTATAACGACATGAGTACGGTTTTTCAAGTGGGAAAATAAAAGATTTACAATTTGTTAATTATTCGACCACAATGTACGGCTTTATTTCTTCAAAAACCTTATCGCCGACACCTTTCACATTGCCGATATCCTCTATCCGGCGAAAACGCCCCTTTTTCTCACGCCGCTCAATAATTCGTTTTGCCATAATTTCTCCAATGCCGGGGAGCTGTCTCAGTTCAGTTGCGCTTGCAGTGTTAATATTGACATATTTTTTGCCAATGTCGTCCGGTTTGAATTTCACAATTTTGGCTGTTTCCTCCCCGCCTGCCGTTTCCTCTTCTGCAACAGGCAACGCCGAGGGGGAGCCCTCAACTTCATCGGATGCTATCGGCTGTCTCGCTTCTTTCAGAGAAAAGTTTTCACCCTCATAACGCTGTATGATATGGTATCCAATCAAAAACAGCATGACCGCGATTACCGCAATCGGGATAACATACAGCCATCCTCTTTCGGAAGAAGTATTCTTTCGTTCAGCCACAGCTTTTCTCTCCTTTTCATAATTACTTTTACATATCGTAAATCATAAAAATTATGATTCACTCAGCGAATATGCTCATTACTTTCGACTTCTACATTAAAACAATCCGACAGAAAATTCTGCCGGATTGTTCAAGTCTGTGATACAATTATTTAAGCTTTCGCAGATTTTGCCGCGCCGCCTTTGCCTTTGCTCTTGACTGCGGAATCTCTCCACATTGCCCAGATAGTACCGGAAACAAAGATAGAGGAATATGCACCAATCAAGATACCGATGATAATCGGCAAAGAGAATTCCTGAATGGACGGTACACCCAAAATGTATACCAACCCAATGGTAAGCAGGGTGGTAATCGTCGTATTGATGGAACGGTTCATGGTCTGCCATACACTTGTGTTTGCAATTTCACTGTAAGATTCCTTCTTAGCACGGCGGGTGTTCTCTCTGATTCTGTCAAAGATAACGATGGTGTTATTGATAGAATAACCCAAAACCGTCAATACTGCTGCAATATAAGAAATATTTACGTTCAATCCGAAAATGGAGTAAATACCCAACAGAATAATTACGTCGTGCGCCAATGCAACAACCGCAGTGACACCGGAAATAAATTCAAAACGGAAAGAAACATAAATCAGAATCGCTACAGCCGCCAGCAAAGACATCCACAACGCACTTCTCGCCAAATCCTGTCCGGTAGAAGGAGAAACGACGTCTTCGCTCTTCTTCACAACATTGGGCTGTACTGTTTCTGCGGATTCCGCAGCGCCTTCTGCGCCCTCAGCAGACGCGGGCTGTTCTGTACCCTCTCCCTCTGCCGCAGGTGTAACCTCCGGTTCAGCGGAAGCGGACGGAGCAGGTTCGCTTGTTTCGGTTTTATCGTTATATCTTTCTTCCAAAGCGGCAGTGATAGCATTTATCTTCTCTGTCGCGTACTGCGAACGCTCTTCTTCTGTTTTTAAGTCATTATCGAAACCAAACTTAATGATAACATCGTTCCCTTCCGATGTCTGAACGGAAGCCGGAGCTTTGTCCGCTCCCAACGCCTCGGAAGTAATTGCCTGCACATCAGCAACCGTAACTTCATCATTGTTGATGGTATAAGTTACCGTCATACCGCCGGCAAAGTCGATGTCAAGATTGAAACCTTTGAAAATCAAAGACAAAATGCTGCCGACCACCAAAACGATGGAAATGGTAAGGAATATCCACTTTTTCTTTACGATATCAAACATTCTTAACATCTCCTTTCGCCAATTTCTTAGGATTGATGCCATAGAACCAGAGACCCTTGACATTCATGCCAATCATCTGCTTGAGCAGGAACTTTGTAATGAAAATCGCTGAGAACATACTCACAATAACACCCAGCAACAATGTCACGCCGAAGCCTTTGATTGTACCTGTTCCGAGCCACCACAAAATAGCGGCAGAAATAATAGTTGTCACGTTAGAGTCAATGACTGCGGAAAGTGCGCGGTTAAAACCTGCATCAACTGCTGAGCGAACCGTTTTACCCAAACGCAGTTCTTCCTTGATGCGCTCAAAAATGACAACATTCGCGTCAACCGCCATACCTACCGCCAGTATGACACCCGCAATACCCGGCAGGGTCATATTAACATGGAATACCGCAAGGATAATGCCAACAATCGAAATGTAAGCAACCAGAGCGATTGCGGACATCAAACCCGGCAAACGATAAATCAAAATCATGAACAGCATAACCAAAATCAAGCCGATAAGCCCTGCGGTAACCGCACGGTTCAGAGCGTCGTCGCCCAGGGTTGCGCTGACCGTTCTGGATTCCACACGTTCCAACGAGAACGGGAGCTGACCGGAGCGAATATTATTTGCAAGACGCACTACGTCATCACGCTCAAAGCTGCCGTGAACGATACAGCTATCGCTGTTAATAGTCTGACTTACTGACGGAGCGGACAAAATCATGCCGTCCATGGTGATTGCAATAATATTGTTCGGAGCAGGAGTAGAAGCCGCTTTCGCAGTAGCCTCTGTGAACTTTTGCTGACCCTCAGACGTAAATTCAAGGCTCAGGTAATGCTCACTTTTTCCATTTTGCTCTACCGGTCCGAATTCCGCACGCGCATCCTTAACATACGCGCCTGTCATAATCTCATTACCCTCTGCGTCCAAAAACTGAAGCTGAGCGGTAGCGCCCAGCGCTTCCACAGCAGCAGCTGTATCCGTAAGAGACGGAATCTCCACGCGAACCTTGTCGCTGCCCTGTCTGGTAACAGTACCCTCGGTATATCCGAGACCGTCCAAACGAGTACGCATCATACTCTCTACGGTTTTCATCTCATCCTCTGTGGGGTTTTCTTTCTGCGCCTCAAACACAATAACGGAACCGCCTTTGAGGTCCAAGCCCTGCACTACGCCGTCAGGATCCAATACGCCGGGGAATCTGGCTTTATCGGTGAAATCCAAACCGTACAGTGCTACAAATGAAAGACCGGCAATAATCAAAACGATTGCTGCCAATTTCACTATACTTCTTGACACTGAAATTTCCTCCCTTGGTGTCAAATTCTTGACACAGTTTATTTGATATATGGTTTAAATTTAATTATTTTCAAATTCATTTTTTATTCCCGTATCGCAAACAAACTCCTGAGTAAACTACCGAAACGCTGCAACACTTCCACAACCGTATTTAAACGTCCAGCAAAAACAGATTTTCCATCCGCTCGGAACAAATCACCCGTGATCTGATCCAGCGCTCCGATTGAGACCTCTTCGCATTGCAATGTTACCGGTAAAAGACCAAATTTAATAGTACTTGCCAAGTTTTTTGTATCCTCAGCAGTAAACGAACCATGGACAATGCACTCATCGCTTTCAATCGCTTGAGTTACCGTAGGCGCAGATATAATCTCACCGTCTAACACAATTGCAATAATATTATTCGGCGGTTCAGCCGCCGCTGCCCGCTCTGTCGCACTTCTGAATCTTTCGATTCCCTCCCGGGTAAACGAAAAAGCAATATAGTTTTCCTCAAATCCACCAGGATATATAGGTCCACATTCCTCCCGTACATCCCGAATATCCGAATTGCTCAAAACAGTATTACCGTCTGCGTCCAAAAATAGGATTTGAGGACAGACAGTCAGCCAGTCTTGAATCTCCTCCACGCTTTCTGAGATGGATGGGATAACAATACGCAGTCGCTCCGCGTCCTTTTGCTCAATTACAGCTTCTGTATATCCTTTCGCATCTAACCGCGCACGCAAGCCACGCCCAACGTCCTGCATTGTTGACGAAGATACTTGTTCAGACATACGCAGTATCAGCGCAGCCGCGCAAGCTTGCTTTTCCTCAGCGGTTTCTTCCGCGTAAGCTGTTCCCGTCAGGCTGTACAGCAAGAGTCCAAACACGCACAGCAACGCTGCGCCGCGCCGTATATGTTTGTGAAAACACATAACCATGACCCCTTTCAGACAAAAACATCTTTTATGCCAAATTTAGGCACTATAATATTATACTCATTTCGACACGCTTAGTCAAGTGCTTGTCCCATTTTTTTCAATGTCCCGTTGAAATACTCCACGCGGAAATTTTCAAACCATCTTTGTACCGTTAATCAACAAGTGAAACCGCCCGTTCAAAAAATCCGCGGCACGGCGGCACATAATCATACGGTTGAGAAAAATTTCAAAATAGTCAATCAGGGAACAAATTTCAGTATCAATTTTCAGTTCCAATTGAATGACCCGCCCCTCCAGTACCGACACTTTGGAATGTTCTACCGCATAATTCACACGGTCATGAATATCAAATTTGGAAAAATCCTTATTTCGCACCCGACTGCGGCGAACGTCCGTTTTATCAGATAAGATTAGTGCTGCCGAAACCTGATTGACCGCCGTTCCCGTTCCCTCATCGTGATTGCCGATTGCCGCAATCACCTTAGAAATTTCTCTCGGTGACATACCCATCCGCACCAAAATATTATACGCCATCAGCGCGCCTGTCTGCGCATGGTCAATCCGATTCACCACATTGCCGATGTCGTGCATAAATCCCGCAATGCGCGCCAGTTCCGCTGTGCGGGCATCGTATTTCAGCGCGAGCAAAATCTCATAAGCGACCTTTGCTACGCGCTGGGAATGTACCATAGAATGTTCCGTAAATCCCATGGTACCGATATATTTATCGCCCTTTTCCAAATACATTCGGATTTCTTCGTTCTGCAAAACATCCTGAAAGGTTACCGTTTTTTCCTCCATACGCACTCCTTTTTCTTATTCTTCCGCCTCTACGGCTTTAATGTACAAAGAACATTCCACACGCTTGCGCTGCAATTCACAGCTGATTTCATGCGGCTGATTGATGTCGCCGTTGAGCAGGCAGGCGTTCGCCATACAGCCGCCGCTGCAATAAAACTTCGCAAAACAGTCTACACACTTAGGCTTGGTATATACATTGCAGTCCTCAAATTTTTCACGGATTTCCTGCGAAATTTCACCCTCGTTCAGACTTCCCATTTTATATTCTTCCGTGCCGACAAACTGATGGCAGGGATAGATGTCTCCGTTCGGCGCGACAGCCAAATATTCACATCCCGCACCGCAGCCGGATAAACGTTTAATCACGCATGGACCCTGATCCAAGTCAATCATGAAATGGAAAAAGTTAAATCCTTTCCCCTCTCTCCTGCGCTTGAGGTATTCTTCCGTCAGCTTTTCATATTCCTCAAAAATCTTGGGTAAATCCTCCCGCCGCAGAACATAATCCTCTTTATCGTCTCCGACCACAGGCTCTACCGATGTCTGTTTAAACCCCAAATCCGCAAGGTGAATCACATCGTCTGCGAAGTCCAGATTGTATCTGGTAAACGTACCGCGCACATAGTAATTATCCTGATTGCGGCTGTCTGCCATTTTTTGCAGTTTCGGCACTATAATATCATAAGAGCCGCCGCCGTCTACCCGACAGCGCACCTTGTCGTTGACTTTTTTTCTGCCATCCAAGCTCAACACGACATTGCTCATTTCCTTATTGATATATTCCATGTTGTCATCATTGAGCAGCAAACCATTGGTGGTAATGGTAAAGCGGAAATTTTTATCATGCAGCTTTTCCTGCTCCCGCGCATACTCCACCACTTCTTTTACCACGCCGAAATTCATCAGCGGTTCACCGCCGAAAAAGTCCACTTCTAAATTCCGCCGCTTTGCGGAATGAGCAATCAGAAAGTCAATGGCTTTCTTCCCTGTTTCAGCGCTCATCAATTCCCTCTGCTGATGGTATGCCCCTTCATCGGCAAAACAATACCTGCACCGCAGATTACAGTCGTGTGAAACGTGCAAACACATTGCTTTAACGGGGGAACGTTTTTTCATATTCACTGCGATATTGGCGTATTCATCTTTTGAAAAAAGCACTCCCTGCCGATATAATTCCAAAATATCGCCGTACGCCTCTTGGACTTCCTCTGCCTGATATTTTCCGTCCAGCGCAGTCACAATCTCCTCAGGGACGGAATCCGGCAGTGTTTCTCTTCCGTCCAGTGCTTGAATCAAATCAAAGCAAAGGTCGTCCATCACATGGACGCAACCGCTGTTGACGTCCAAAACTATATTTTTATCCTTTTGTCGAAATGCGTGTATCATTTATAAAAACCTCTCTATATGTATTAAAAATTATCTCTCAGATTATTTGTATCTACCTAATGCTCAAGTCCAAAGAGCAGCTGCGTTTAATTCCAACGCTTAAATACTACAATTTCAGCATCAGAACCATAATCGCCGTATTCAGATACCACAAGATATTTTTCGTCAGCAGCGATTCCATAGCATCTGTTGCTACCTTTTTTATGCAGCTGATTTCCCAAATAAATCTTGTTGTCATCCCACAGCTTTACTTTTCTTCCGTTTGGCAAAGCATATTCAAGGTTTATAAAAGAGCCTTTAAGCGCGTTAAGAGCCGTTACTTCTTCCATATCTTGAATATTAAGCCCATTAAATGCCGCAATCAATTTTTCTTGCAGTTCGTCCAATGCCATCTTGCCTTTTTGACAGCGCCCCGCAACAATACATTCCGCCCCGAAAGGTTGACCGTTTGTTTCCGAACACCCCTTACAGGCGCCGCTCATCTCGCATTTTGTACAATCAATTCCACAAATTGACTTTGCCATTTTTCTTCCTCCGTAATCTCCGCTTTATACATGTGTCTTCTCAACAGCAATCAAACGAATTGGTTTAAAAATGCATAAATGAATAAAGCGGCGGAAACGCCCGCCGCTTATCTCTCTTTTTTACTTAAAACTTCTCACACTTTTGATTTGCAACTGTGCAGGAAGTTTTGCAAGCGGACTGGCAGGAAGTCTGGCACTCGCCGCAGCCGCCGCCGTTCGCGCTTTTCTTCAAAGTAGCCGTGTTTAATGTTTTAATTCTGCTCATTTGTATCCTCTCCTTATAAAATAAGTTATTTTTTTCTGCGCATATTGATTCCCATTACACCGCCCAAACCACCGCATACAAATCCGAGAATCAGCGTTGTCACCGTAGAAAGTGTAAACGCAAGTTCGCGCGTAACCAAACTTCCTACCACATAAAGCAGGATGGTATAAATCAACCCCGCTGCCGCGCCGTTGACCAGCCCCATGCGCCGCGCGCGTCTCGCCGCGCGAAATCCGCAAATAATCAAACTGACCGCCGTTACAACGTTAACTGCTATCCGAATCTGCGCCTCAGGCATAGCGGCATAAGTCGCTATCACTGAAACCAACAGGAGCAAAACAATGGAGATAATGTAGGAAACCGCTACCCCTTTCAAGGTATATACAACATCGAAAATCCCGTTTTCTCCCGAAATGTCTCTTGGTGAACCAATTTCTTTTGCCATAATTATCGCCTCCGCTCCATACATCTATATGAATCGGAGTATGCGAATATGACAAGTTATTCTTCTGTTGTTTCTTCTGCCGCAGGCTCTTCAATTTCGGGAATCGGAGTAACCTTCTTGCTGTTGTCCGCTTCCTTCACCAAACGGCTGACCGCGCTGCGGTCTACCTGAATATAGGATTTATTCGTTCCCGCGCCGGACTCCAAAATAAAGGTGTCATCCTTAATGCGGAAAATCTTACCGTGAATACCGCCAATCGTTGCGACCTCGTCGCCAATCTTCAAATCCGCAATCATCGCGCGAAGCGCTTTGTCCTTTTTCCGCTGCGGACGAATCAAAATAAAATAAAACACCGCAATCATCAGCAATAACGGAATAAACGTACCAAGCATAGCCAAAGGACCACCTGCTGCCGCGCCCTCCGCGCCTGCTGCCGCTGCGTCTGCAACTGCACCTTCGCCCTCGGCGAAAACTCTCATAAGCTCAAACATTTTAGCCATTCCTTTCAATATGCCGAAGCATAATTTAAATTATCTCTACTATTGTACCCTATTTTATGGAAGATTGCAACCCCTAATTCATAATTTTATTTTTACAGCCGTCTGCCGAGCTTTTCAACCTTCTCTTTTTTGTAAGCGGTAAAGACGTCCGCGTCAAGCGCAGCGCGGATTTCCTCCATTAAGTGATTGTAAAAATACAGGTTATGTATCACTGCCAAACGCATTCCGAGCATTTCCTTTGCCTTAAATAGATGACGCAGATACGCTTTGCTGTAATTGCGGCAGGTATGGCAGCCGCAATTGCTGTCCAAAGGCGTATCGTCCCGCTCATACTTTTGATTTAACAGGTTGACAATCCCCTCCGAGGTAAACATGGTCGCGTGGCGAGCGTTGCGGCTGGGCATCACGCAGTCAAAAAAGTCCACTCCGCGCTCCACCGCCTCCAAAATATTCAAAGGCGTACCTACCCCCATCAAATACCTCGGCTTATCCTGCGGCATATAAGGCTGAACCGCCTCGATAATCCGATACATTTCCTCGGTTGTCTCTCCGACTGCCAAACCGCCGATTGCGTATCCGTCTAAATCCAATTCCGCAATCTGCTTCATATGGTCGATACGTAAATCTTCATACGTTCCGCCCTGATTGATACCAAACAGCATTTGATGCGGATTGACCGTTCCCTCTAAGCCGTTCAGTCGCGCCAGTTCCTCCTTACACCGTATCAGCCAGCGAACCGTCCGCGCAGAGGATTCCTTTGCATATTCCCATTCACAGGGATTTTCTATACACTCATCAAACGCCATAGCAATTGTTGAACCAAGGTTGGACTGTATCTGCATACTCTCCTCCGGTCCCATAAAAATCGTACTGCCGTCTATATGAGAAGCGAAGTAGACTCCTTCCTCTTTGATTTTTCTGAGTTTTGCAAGCGAAAAGACCTGAAATCCGCCGCTGTCAGTAAGAATAGGCTTATCCCAGTTCATAAATTTATGAAGTCCACCCATCGCGCGTACAACCTCGTCACCGGGGCGCAAATGCAGATGATAGGTATTGGAAAGTTCCACCTGACAGCCGATTTCCTTTAAATCGTCCGCGTCCAATGCTCCCTTAATCGCCGCCGCTGTACCCACATTCATAAAAACAGGGGTCTGTATTGTGCCGTGCACGGTCTGAAATTCTCCTCGCCGCGCCGTGCCGCAGGTTTTATGTAAACGAAACATTTGCTCTCTCCTGTCTGTGTAATTCTTTTGTATCTTTATTCGGAAATATTATACTATAAAATACAAAGGATTTCAACACATCATTTTTTATTCCCGCCAACCAAAAAGGCGGCTGCACATTCTTGTACAGCCGCCCTTGGGGATTTCAATATTCTATCGTCTTACGCAAAAATTTTCTTTGCCGCCTCTACATCTTTAATGTCTATCAGGCAGGAAATTTCCTCCTCAGCGGTTGTAATCAGCTTTACCGCAATCCCGCTTTCCGCCAGTGCACTCATCACGCGCGCCGCAACGCCGGACTGCTCCCGCATCGCCTTGCCGGAAAGGATAATCTTAGTATTATTGCCGTTAATATCCGTAGAAATATCAGACGACAACGCTTTAAATTTTGCCGTACACGTCACAATCGAATTCAAATCCTCCTGCGCAATGGTAAAGGAAAGACTCAGCTTATCCTTATAAGGCGCAGTCTGACTAATCATATCCACTACCACCGACTTATCGGCAATCTCCGTCAAAATTTCCGCTACATACTTAACGTTGTTGGGGATATTATTCACTGTTATCATTGCCACATCAGGGGTATAAGTCACATTACTGATATCATTCAACATAGGGATTCCTCCTTGTATCGTTTTACCACCACGCTATTGCTCCGCAATCAATTCTTTCATGCTGTACATTCCCGCCGCTTTGCCTTTCATAAATACTGCTGCGCGCACCGCGCCCACCGCAAAGACTTCTTTTGAAGCGGCAGAATGGTTGATTTCAATCACTTCATCCGTACCCGCGAAAATAACGGAGTGTTCACCGACAATTGTGCCGCCGCGCACTGCGTGAATCCCGATTTCTTTCTTTTCGCGTTTCTTACGAACAGAATGACGGTCAAACACATATTCCGGCTGATAAGTTACAGCCTCGGAAAGCGCATCAGCAATCGCGAGCGCTGTACCGCTCGGCGCGTCAATCTTTTGGTTATGATGTTTTTCGATAATCTCAATATCAAAATTATTCTCCAAAATTTTCGCCGCGCGGCAAACCAAATCTATCAGCAGATTGACCCCCAGCGACATATTTGCCGAAAAGAAAATCGGAAGTGTCTGCGCATAAAAATTGATTCTGGAAATCTGCTCCTTAGAAAGTCCGGTAGTACATATCACCGCAGGGATATTATTCTCCTTCGCGTAATCTAAGAGCGCGTCCAAACAAGATGGGTGCGAGAAATCAACAATCACATCCGGCGATTCAGCAACTTGAGACAGAGAAGAATAGACCGGATAGCCGTTTTTGCTTTCGGTATTCAAATCATAACCCGCCACAATCTGCGCACCGTCGGTTTCCGCTACAATACGGCTGATTGCCTGACCCATTTTACCGTTTGCGCCGCTGAGCAAAATATTAACCATAGTTATTCACAACCTTTTTATCTGTTTCCTATCTTAAAATAGGTATGTAAAAATCACACTCTCTTATTTCAAACCGTGGCTCGCAAGAGCCGCCTTGAGCAACTCCAGATTTTTTTCCTCCATATCACAAAGCGGCATACGAAGCGGACCTACCCCAAAGCCAAGCACGTTCATCGCGGTTTTAATCGGAATCGGATTAACCTCGACAAACAACGCATGAATTAAATCCAACATCTCCAAAAACAGCTTGCGGGAACCTGCCACATCGCCCGCCAAATACTTCGCACAAATGTCATGAGTTTCTTCCGGCATAATATTTGCCACAACGGAAATGACCCCTTGCCCGCCTACAGACATAACAGGCACAATAATATCATCATTGCCCGAATAGATAACCAAATCAGTCTCCGCCGCAATCTGCGAAACCAACGCAAGATTGCCGGTGGCCTCTTTGATAGCGTTAATATTCGGAATTTCATCCAGTTTTTTCAAGGTGTCAATGCTGAACGCTAAACCACCGGTTCTGCCCGGAATATTATAAAGGATAATCGGAACAGAAACATTTTCCGCAATTGCTTTAATATGCAGATAAAGCCCTTTCTGTGTGGTTTTGTTATAATACGGAGCGACAATCAAAAGACCGTCTGCGCCCACCTCGTCTGCATATGTACTCAGAGCGATTGCGTGCGCAGTATCGTTCGCGCCCGTTCCCGCAATGACAGGAATCCGCTTGTTTACCTTTTCCACTGTGTAACGGATGACCTCTTTATGCTCCGCGTCCGGCATGGTAGAAGCCTCTCCGGTTGTGCCACAGATGATGATGGAATCGGTCTTATGCGCAATATGATATTCAATCAATTCACCCAGCTTATCAAAATCCACACCGTTCTCTGTGAACGGCGTAATCAGCGCCACGCCCGAACCGGTAAAAATAGGTGTTTTCATTTTGAAATCAATCCCTTCTAAGTCTTAGTCAAAATACCCCTTTGCCGCAAGCAGTTCCGCCATCAGAACCGCGCCGCCGGCCGCGCCGCGCAGGGTGTTGTGAGAGAGACAGACAAATTTGTAATCATACTGACTGTCCTCACGCAAGCGTCCCATCGAAACCGCCATGCCGCCTTCCAGATTGCGGTCCAATCTCGTCTGCGGACGGTCTGGCTCTTCAAAATAGTTCAAAAACTGTTTCGGAGCAGACGGAAGTTCCAATTCCTGCGGAACGCCGGAAAAATCCTTCCACGCTTGCTTAATTTCTTCTATACTCGGCTTATTTTCAAACTTCACAAATACCGCCGCGAGGTGACCATCCGCCGCCGGCACACGGATACATTGTGTCGTAATGGAAGGTTCTGTCGCGTCAACAATTTTGTCGCCGTCAATCTTACCCCAAATCTTCAAGGGTTCTTTCTCGCTCTTCTCTTCTTCGCCACCGATATAGGGAATTACATTGTCCACCATCTCCGGCCAAGTCTCAAAAGTCTTACCTGCGCCTGAAATTGCCTGATAGGTGCAGGCAAGTGCCGCTTTAATTCCGAACTTGCGCAGCGGATGCAGCGCAGGCACATAGCTTTGCAGCGAACAATTGGATTTTACGGAAATAAAACCACGCTTGGTACCGAGACGTTTTCTCTGCGCCGCAATGATTTCCGCGTGTTCCGGATTGATTTCCGGCACAATCATGGGGACATCCGCCGTATGACGGTGTGCAGAGTTGTTGGAAACGACCGGACATTCCGCCTTTGCGTACGCTTCCTCCAAAGCTTTAATTTCGTCTTTCTTCATATCTACCGCGCAGAAAACGAAATCCACTTCTCCCGCAATTTTCTCAATATCAGCAGTTGCGTCCAACATAGTCATTTCTCCCACCGTTTCGGGAATCGGAACGCTCATTGCCCAGCGTTTGCCAACTGCCTCTGTATATTTCTTCCCCGCGCTGCGGGCAGATGCTGCCAAAACCTTAATATTGAACCAAGGATGCTCGGCCAGCAGAGTAATAAATCTCTGTCCCACCATTCCGGTCGCGCCAATGATACCTACGTTGTACTTTTTCACGTTAACTCCTCCTGACAAAACTTACATAATTAACTTCCATAATAAAATAGATAATATCATTATATGACAATGCACGCATAATGTCAAATGTTTTTTCCAATCGGAAAAAGGATTTTTGATATTTTTGCAGAATACTATAATTGAAACTGTCTATTGCTGTAAATTTTCATGAAACATTACTGATTGAGAGAAAATATAAGGAGCTAAACTATATGAAACGAATCATTTCTTTTTTCGTGTGTTTCTTTTTTTGCCTGACCGCAATCGGTTCAGTGCAAGTACTTGCTTATGAAAAGCCGGAGCATATACGGGTCGGATTGTATTACGGCACAGCCGAAAAAACGATTTTGCGCATTGACAGCGAGCAAGGTATCAGTCTCGGTTACTATGCCAACCGTGAATTTACCAAGCTGCTGGATACGGACGCAAAATCTGTTCTGGTGCGCAAAGACACCTACTTTACTGCAGGCGCGGGAATGACAGAGACTGACGCAAGTTCCCTGATGGCGGCATACGGTCCGTATCATCTGGAATATGCCTCCGGTTTAAACGCGGCACAGGCGGCTGAGACGGCAAAATCACTCCGCGCAGGCGGAACAGACGCTTTTGTCGCGTCTGTCGGCAGTGATACGCAGGTATGGGCAGGAAATTTTTTAAATGAGACAGCGGCAGCAACGGCGGCAAACGGTTCTGCAAAAGTGGTGCAGTCTTCCGCTAACGGAATTCAGGTGGTGGACGCAGACACGCTCCAAACTCTTTATCTGATGGATCACTCTTCCCTTGAACTGGGAATTCGACCGAATTTCACACAGCCGTTGGAGGAAAAATTCACATTGGATTATCAAAAAAGTTACCGCGGGGGCGCAAGCGTAAAACGGCTGAGCGGCGGTAATATCCGTTTGGCAAATGTCGTGGACTTGGAACAATATTTATACAGTGTCATCTCGCAGGAAATGAGTCCGTCTTGGCATATTGAGGCGTTAAAGGCGCAGGCTGTTTGCGCGCGCAATTACGCGATAACCAATTTGAACAAACACGAAAAGGCGTACGGAGTGGATATATGTTCCACCGTTTGCTGTCAGGCATACCCGGGAATTAAATCGGAAACAGAGCAATCCTACGCGCCGGTAAATGAAACGCGCGGACAATTGTTGACTTATCAGGGAGAAGTGGCACAAACCTTTTACGCTTCCTCAGCCGGTCCGAAAACCGAGGACGTAAAAAATGTTTGGGGTTCTTCCATTCCATACCTGGTCAGTGTGGATAATCCCTATGAGGATACAGCTAACGTGAATAACGGCGTATGGAGCAAACAGCTTACCAAGGCGCGGGCAACGGAAATCATGCAGAGCAAAGGCTATAACGTTGGAAATGTGACCAATATTGAGGCGATAGAATACACACCTGCCGGACGTGTGTTGAAATTGAAAGTAACAGGCACGGCTGGCGAGAAAATATTTGAGCGCGAGCAATGCCGACTGGCATTCAGTGAGGCGACGCTCAGTCAAATGTTTACGATAACGGGGGGCGGACAAGCTTCTGTAACTGTTCCGACAGTTGCGGTCTATGACGGAACAGCCGCCGAGGAAAAACAAATAGACAGCATTTATGTTTTGGGCGCAGACGGCAATGTATCCGCAAGCTCCGGTTCACTCTATGTAACAGACGGAAAGGAGCAACATGAGTACGCAGCAAGCGGACAGCCATCGTCCGGAGACCCCGATACCTTTACTTTTAACGGGCAGGGCTGGGGACACGGTATCGGTATGAGCCAGTACGGTGCCAAGGGAATGGCGGAAAACGGATTCACTTATGAGCAGATACTGACGCACTATTTTCAAGGCACTGCATTGTCCTACTAAAAAAAGCAACCGTCTTTCCGTTTTGTTGCGCGGGACAGTACACACAGCACAGCGCCCGCTTGTGCAATAAAAGTCTGAATACTTTTTAGCAGGAACGCAAAATATGTTTTTATTATGATATTTGGAAGGATTTTACCATGAATACAAAAGATTTTTACTATGATTTACCGCAGGAACTGATAGCGCAAACGCCGCTTAAGGAACGCAGCGCCTCGCGTCTGCTTGTTTTAGATAAGGAAACGGGCGCGATACAGCATCGTCATTTTTACGATATTTATGATATGCTGCAACCGGGAGATTGTCTCGTGATGAACAATACTCGCGTCATTCCCGCGCGGCTGTACGGCGTGAAAGAGGGAACAGGCGGAAAAATTGAATTTTTGTTGTTAAAGCGGATAGATATCGACACATGGGAAATCATTTTAAAGCCCGGACGTAAAGCGCGGACGGGCAGCCGTTTTGTATTCGGTAACGGTTTGCTCAAGGCGGAAGTTCTGCAAGTAAAAGAGGACGGTAACCGCATTGTCCGTTTTGAATATGAGGGAATTTGGGAAGAACTTTTAGACCGTTTGGGCGAAATGCCGCTGCCCCCTTATATTAAGGAAAAATTGCAAGACCGCGAGCGGTATCAAACCGTTTATTCCAAAATAGAGGGTTCTGCCGCCGCACCAACTGCCGGACTGCATTTTACTGCGGAATTACTGGAAAAACTAAAAGAAAAAGGCGTACAAACCGCCTTTTTGACCCTGCACGTTGGGCTTGGAACCTTCCGCCCCGTTTCCGTGGAAAATGTGGAGGAACATAAAATGCACTCGGAGTATTATGAAATTTCCACAGAAGCGGCGGAAACCATTAACGCCGCCCGTGCTGCCGGCGGTCGGATTATCGCGGTGGGAACCACCTCCGTCCGCACTATGGAAACCGCCGCCGCGACTGACGGAAGTTTGCAGAAGCAGAGTGGAAACACTGATATCTTTATCTATCCGGGTTATAAGTTCAAGGCGATAGACGGGTTGATTACTAATTTCCACCTGCCCGAATCTACTCTGATGATGCTTGTCTCCGCGCTTGCAGGAAAAGAGCACGTCTTTCATGCTTACGAGGAGGCAGTCAAGGAGAAATACCGCTTTTTCAGTTTCGGAGACGCAATGTTTATTGTTT
>JAAGKN010000700.1_pt1 | contig 134602 bp, 131 predicted proteins | sample 6206371 | NCBI WGS metagenome assembly JAAGKN01 (sample SAMN11533720, study PRJNA540317) | gut metagenome | isolation source: fecal pellets from male and female animal of same cohort | host: Peromyscus leucopus | place: USA:CA | collected 2017
GTTCACGAAATGGCTCGCGACGAGGCTCGTCACGGCAAAGCTTTTGAAGGTCTTCTTAAGAGATATTTTGCTGACTAATGAATAAAGACTGAAAGGTGCAGTTTACTGCACCTTTTATTTTGTGTATTGCATAAATATTGCCGATATTTATATATTTATCAGTCAAATCTTTAAAGAAGGATAAAAAGTATATTTATATTGCATAATATACTTAATTGTGCTAATATGTTTTGTGGAAAAATAAGGAGGATTTTTATATTATGAGTGTAAAGATTTCAGACAGTATCAAATATATAGGCGCAAGTGTATATGATCTTGACCTTTTTGAAAGCCAGTATATTGTTCCAAACGGAATGGCTTATAACTCTTATGTTATTCTTGATGATAAAATTGCTGTTATGGATACAGCTGATAAAATTGTAGGCGAGCAGTGGTTTGTAAATCTTAAAGCTGCTTTGGGTGACAGAACACCGGATTACCTTGTTGTTTCACACCTTGAGCCGGACCATTCAGGCAGCATTAAGGCTGTGTGTGACGCTTATCCTGATATTAATATTGTATGCTCTGCAAAGGCAAAGGCAATGATGCCGCAGTTTGTGGATGTAGATGCTGATAAAATCATCACTAAAAATGAGGGTGACACACTTGAGCTTGGAAATCATACCCTCACATTTGTTATGGCACCTATGGTTCATTGGCCGGAGGTTATGTTCTCATACGAAAGCAGCGAAAAAGTTTTGTTTTCTGCAGATGCATTCGGCAAATTTGGTGCAATAGATGCAGATGAGGGCTGGTCTTGCGAAGCAAGAAGATATTATTTCAATATTGTAGGTAAGTATGGTGCACAGGTTCAGGCTGTTCTCAAAAAGGCTGCTGCACTTGATATTAAGACCATCTGCCCGCTTCATGGCCCGATTCTTACCGATACTATCCCGGAGGTTATGAATCTTTATAACACTTGGTCACTTTATGAGCCTGAAAATGAGGGCGTGTTTATTGCATATGCATCTATTCACGGCAATACAGCAGAGGCTGCACATAAGATGAAGGAAATTCTTGAGGCAAAGGGCTGCCCGAGAGTGGCAATTGCCGATCTTTCACGTGATGATATTGCAGAGTGTGTTGAAGATGCATTCCGCCACAGCACCTTGCTTTGTATGGCAGCAAGCTATGACGGCGGTGTTTTTGCCCCTATGAGTGATTTTATTCATCATCTTAAAAGCAAAACCTTCCGTAACAGAAAGGTTGCTTTGGTTGAAAATGCTTCCTGGGCACCAAGTGCCGCAAGAGCAATGAAGGCTGAATTTGAGCAGATGAAGGATATTACATTTGTAGGTGATACTGTTACCATTAAAACAACAGTTAAAGCTTCTGATATTGAAGCTATGGAAAAGCTTGCTGATGCACTTTTATAATTTGTAAACGATTTATCCCGTTTGTACTTTATGTATTAACGGGATTTTTATTTTATGCTGTAATTTGACAAAAAATGCTGTTTGTATTATTATCTGTTTATATAAGGGATATTATTTTGGCTGGTATTGAAGCGGAGTGTTGTTATGACTACTGTTTTTGTGAATGCAAATTTTATTTCCCTCAATGATGAGGATGATATATATTCCGTAATGGTTGTTAACGGGAAAAACATTGCCTACCTTGGTTTTAATACGCCTGTTTGTTATGACGATGCAAAAATTGTGGATTTAAACGGGGGCTGGGTTATACCGCTCATTAATGATATGGTTTATTACGATATAACACATGCAAAATGCAGAGTGCTGCGAGAGGGCGAGCGTGCAGATTTTATTGTGCTTGACCGTAATGTTCTAAAGGAGGATCAGCCTTTAATATCCGAGGTTTATATAAAAGGGAAGAAAAAAGTATAATAAAAAGCCGCAGGGGTTATCAAAACTCTGCGGCTTTTTGTGTTTTTGGTTATTTAAAAATACTTATATCAGTTGTTTATTTCAATATCACCAAGGTCCGTTTTTGCAGTAAGTATAATATCGGATTGCGGGTTATTATTTCTTATATTGCATTCACCAAGTGAGGTTGAGGCATCAATCCGGATGCCGTCTGTACGGTCTATATCAATATCTCCCAAATCAGTAGATGCATTGGAGCTTTCGGTTATGGATACAGTTTCAATGTCAATATCGCCCATATTTGTGTGTATATCAAAAATGCCGAAAAGTGCATGTGCATCTATATCACCATAGTCACACGCAATATTCAATCTGCCGTTGAGCCTACCCTCTATATCAACATCACCGTAATTTGATTTAATATCAATCTCGGCAAAATTCTGCGGAAGGTATATGACAATATCATTGTATTCGTTGGTGTTGGCCCTGAATATATTATTTTTTGAGATTTTGCTTTCAATTGATAAATTATTGTTTTCATTTGAAATGCTGAAGGTTTCGCTATGCCTTCCTGTGGCGGTAATTTTAACAGTATTGTCATTGCTGTTTCTTATGGTTATATCTCCGGCATTGGAGTCAATGGCGAGTCTTTCAATTGCTTGCGCATCAAAGCTTTCATCATATATAACCTGATTATATTTTTCAAAATCCCAGAAATCCTTGCCGCCTGTATGTGATGCGAGCAGGAATGTCATTATTCCGCCAAGCATAAATATTACCACAACAAGCAGGATAATGAGTGCAATAATCAAACCTTTATTATTCTTCGTCATTTATTTCGCTCCCTTTCAATGAAAAAATCAGCTTTATAATTTCACACATTATGCCATATATTACCCACAGTATCCAGGTTATATGCCAAGCGCCCGTTGCAAAACTGATAATCATATAAATCACAAGTATGATGCCTGAAAGTATGCTGGTAATCTGTTTGAAAAGGCGGGTTTCCTTTGTTTGTACCTTGAATTTTTTTATGTTTTTCGGCCTTGATAAAGCTGCAAAAACAATAAGCATGGTTGCAACTGCGATTATTGCAAAAAACACAGTCATCATAATTCTGCTGTTATCAAACAGAAAAAACGGAACAACTGACATAATGTACATACAAATGGATACTGCCATAATCGCAGCAGAGCGACGGCGGCCTTTTTCAAAATTTTCTCTTTCATCTGCCGTCATAACAGGCTCTTCATATGGCGTTTCATATCTATTGCCATAATTCTCGGTACTGTTGTTTTCAGCATAATTATAGCTGCTGTTGTAGCTATAATCATAATCGTTTTTCGTATTGTTTGATGCTTCTGTTTTAGTCATATTATCGTTGAACAGTTCATCTGTAGTAATATTATATAATTTGCAAATGGGAATTATTTTATCAAAGTCAGGAGTCGTCTGGTCCGTTTCCCATTTTGATACGGTTTGCCTTGTTACACCAAGCACTTCGGCAACGCTTTCCTGTGAAAGACCTTTTGATTTTCGCATTTCATATAATCTTTGACCAAGTGTCATAAAATCACCTCACTAAAAATATAGCACAAACAGCATTAACATACCAGCAATTTGTATTTGAAGTTTGTCAACCGAAGTTAACATTAGCAAATTAATGGGCTGATTCCAGTCATTTTTTATATGAGCGCATATAATAAATGTGAGGTGATTTATATGTGCGGAATTGCAGGAATTTTAACTGACTCCATAGATTTAAAAGCCCAAAGACCGCTTATTGAAAATATGAGCAGAACATTAAAAAGGAGAGGTCCGGATGCAAAAGGTGAATATGTTACACAAAGTGCAGCACTCATTCACCGCAGATTGTCTGTTATAGATATAGAAAACGGCAGTCAGCCGATGCATTTTGGAAAATATGTTATCGTCTATAATGGTGAGCTTTATAATACCAATGATTTGAGGCGTGAGCTTGAAGCTTATGGGTATAGCTTTGACACGCATTGCGATACCGAGGTTGTGCTCAAAGCATACGACAAGTGGAAAGAGGATAGCGTTAAAAAGCTTAACGGTATTTTTGCCTATGCGATTTTTGATAAACAAACCGGGGATTTATTCCTTGCACGTGACAGAATCGGCGTAAAGCCCTGTTTTTATTCAAATAAGAAAGATTTATTTGCTTTTGCAAGCAGGATTGAAAGTCTGCTTTGTGTGCCGCAGATCAGACCTGTGGTTGACGAAAACGGACTTAACGAAATATTTATGCTTGGTCCGGCAAAGTCGATAGGCAGCGGAATTTTTAAAGATATTTCGGAGCTGCCTCCCGGATATTATTTAACATACAAAAACAACAGCTTAAGATTAAATCAGTACTGGTGCCTGGAAGCGGCAGATCATCACGAAAGTTTAAGTGATGCAGCAGAACATACGTATTGCCTTGTAAGAGATTCTATTGAGCGTCAGCTGGTTTCGGATGTGCCGCTTGCAACCTTTTTAAGCGGGGGCTTGGATTCCTCAATTATTTCAAAGGTTGCAGCTGATAAATACCGAAAAGACGCTAAACAGCTTAACACATATTCCGTTGATTATGTCGATAACGATATTTATTTTAAAGAAAGTCTTTTTCAGCCCAATAAGGATTCGGATTATATCGGAATAATGGCGGATTATATCGGTTCAAATCATCACAACGTTGTGCTTGATAACACAGCTGTCGCTTCTGCCTTGGGAGAGGCGGCAATTGCAAGAGGTGTTCCTGCCTTTGCAGATGTGGATTCGTCACTTTTGCTGTTTTGCAGGGAGGTAAAAAAGGATTTTACCGTGTGCCTTTCAGGTGAATGTGCCGATGAAATTTTTGGCGGTTACCCTTGGTATCACAGAAAGGAAATACTTTTTGAGGAGTGCTTTCCTTGGGCACGTTCAACAAAGGCAAGAAGAAGTATACTGAAAAAAGGCTTTTTGAAAAACGGCGAGGACTATATTGCAAATGCTTATAAAAGCACGGTTGCGCAGACCTCGTATCTGGACAGCGACAGTAAGCTGGAACGTAGAATGAGAGAAATGTTTATGCTTAATCTTAACTGGTTTATGCAAACACTTCTTGCAAGAAAAGATGTTATGAGTATGGAATCCTCACTCGAAGTGCGTGTGCCGTTTTGTGATTACCGTCTTGTGGAATATGCATATAATATGCCGTGGGAAATAAAGGCGCTTGACGGCAGGGAAAAGGGAATTCTGCGCAAAGCGTTTGAAAATGATTTGCCTTACAAAATTGCATGGCGCAAAAAAAGTCCTTATCCCAAAACCCATAATCCTGTTTATTTTAAAATTGTTTGCGAGCTTGCACAGCAGGCTTTGAGCGACAAATCAACGCCCCTTGCCGACATGCTTGATGCAGCAGGTGTTAAGGCGATTATTGATAATCCGGACAGTATGACAGAACCTTGGTACGGTCAGCTTATGAAGGCGCCGCAGGTTCTTGCTTATATCTATCAAATTTATGTGTGGATAAAGAATTACAATGTTGAGTTTGAAGTGTGATTGTGTTATACTTATGATATAATTAAATGGTTCAACTCTTATTTGGCTAAGGCAGGAAGTGAAGTATGACTAACCGTGAATATATTAAAGCAATTGAAATGAGGCGCTCCAGGCGCAGCTACCGCCCTTATGCACTTGATGAGGATACGGTTAAGGTTGTTTGTGATATTGTTGATATTATAAACAAAAAGGCAAATCTTGATTTTAGATTTATTAAAGATGCAACCCCTGCATTCAAGGTGTTCAGCGGCAAGTTTTCAGCAATTGCCATGTGCGGTGATGATACTGAAAAAACAAGAATTAAGTGTGGCTATTATGGTGAAACGATTGTGCTGCAGTGTGTGTATCATGGGCTTGGTACTTGCTGGGTTACAGGCACTTATGATGAAAACAAAATTCTTGAAATGCTCAATCTTCCTAAAAGCGTCAGGCTTTACGGGCTTATTGTTATAGGGAATGTTAAGGATAATTTAAGTACAAAAGAAAAGATTATGTACAACGTTACGCATAAAAAAAATAAGCCTTATCAGCAAATGTTTGAGGTGTGCGATGAAAAGTTGCCGCCGTATTATGAATTTGCTATGAAAATGGTTGAAAAAGGACCGTCAAGCACGAATTCAAGACCTGTTCATTTCAGATATGAAAACGGTGTTGTTTCGGGTTATGTTGATGAGCCTTATTCAGATAAAAGCATTGACTTCGGTATTGCGCAGCTTCACTTTTGCCTTGGAGCTGCAAGCAAGGGCGTAAAAGGCGAATGGGATTTCAGCGGCAGATTTTGCACAGAAGACGCAAAGGTAATCAAATTTCCAAAAGATGAGGAGGAAAATGAAAATGAGTGACTCAGCTAAAGCAAACAAAAAATGGAGCAAAAAGAAAAAAATAATAGTAATAACACTTTCCGTATTTTTTGCATTAATTGTTCTTGCAGTTATTGCAGGCGTTATTGCACTTAACTCATATTGCAAAACTGCTGATTACGAGCTGGCTTCCACTTCACAGAATGTGACACTTGTAGCACACAGGGGTTACAGAAGTGTAGCACCTGAAAATACTTCAGCAGCTTTTGAAGAGGCAGGCAAAGCAGGCTTTTGGGGTACAGAGTGTGATATTTACAGAACAGCTGATGGCGTTTGGATTGTTTCACACGATACGCATACTTATCGTATGATGGATAAATCCGCATGGGTTGAAAAAGAAACCTATGACGAGCTTATGAAACAGACGGTTGATAACGGCTCTAATATTGAGAATTATCCCGATTTGAAATTCTGCTCTTTAGAAGAATATCTGCAGATTTGTAAGGAATACAATATGGTTGCAGTTATTGAACTCAAGGGCAAAAACAATACCGAGCATTATGACGAAATTATCAATATGGTTAATGATTACGGTGTTGAGGCAGTTTACATTTCCTTCCATTTTGAAAACCTTCAGAAAATACGTGAGCTTACTGACAGCCAGGTATATTACCTTGTTCAGAAAATTCAGCCGGAGGATATTGAGCTTGCCAAAACTCTTGAAAACTGCGGAATAGATTTTAACGGTAATAAGGAAAAGAATTTTGAAACCGATATTATTCAGCAATGTATTGATAATGGTTTGGAAGTAGGCGCCTGGACAATTAATGAAACCGAGGTTCTTGATAAACTTGTTGATCATGGTGTAACATTAATTACAACAGATACAATTACGATTAAATAAGAATCTATAAGAAGTTTATGCTTTTTCATATTTGGTGTATCTTGAACAGACCATTTTCTTTAATGGTCTGTTTTTTTGAATGGTCAATGAAAAAGTTTGTATGGAGTATATTGGTTGAAGGGGGTATGTGTGTATAATGAAAAAATACTTTGTTTATTCTGAAGAACAGGAAAACGAAATGAATATTGAAATGGGATATACACAAGCGCAATTGGACAAGGTTGGCTGGAATACCCAATATCAATGGGGTTTAAAGGAACTATTCAATTTGGTTTATTTCTTTTTCAAGGGTAAAACCTGCGAAGTTTGCTCAAAAAAGCTTAAATGTGTAAAAGAATGCACTTATGTGGGGTTAAGGCATGCAGTCGGGGCAACAGGCGGTTCTTATGAAAAAACGTACGAAGTGAAATACAAAGTATATTGCCCGGATTGTCAGAATGCTATATTCGACCAAAGTGAATAATTATTGTTTTAAATGCATAAAAGCCGACGTATTTGCGCCGGCTTTTTGTGTGTTATTTAATAAGATTTTTTATATCTTCCAATGTGAAGGTTATTAAATCTTCATTAGAAATTGTGTTTATGTTACTGCAATTTGCGAGTCTTAAACTTTGTATTTCTTTGAGCTTTTCAAAATCATTTCTTGCCTGACGGGCATTGGAAAAATGCCTGCCTTCTATAGCACATTGGTCAATCATATTGCTGTAGTGTTTTTTCATTTGGGCAAGTGCTTCATTTGAGAATGTATAATCCTGCGCCATTTTTAAAATGATTTCAATCATTTCGTCAGCTGAATAGTCGTCAAATTTTATATATCGGTTAAAACGTGACTCCAGACCCGGATTGGATTTTATAAAGCGGTCCATTTCCTTATCATATCCGGCAACTATAACGCACAGATTATCCCTGTTATCTTCCATTTCCTTAAGCAGTTCATCAATAGCCTCCTGGCCAAAATCTCTTGACGAATCTTCAGGCTTAAGCGTATATGCCTCGTCAATAAAAAGTACCCCGCCCAGAGCGGATTGAATTACCTCTTTTGTTTTTGGAGCGGTGCTGCCTATATGGGTGCCAACCAGCTTTTCACGGTCTGCCTCAACATAGTTTGATGTGGGGAGCAGGCCAAGACCATGATAGATTTCAGCAATGATTCTTGCAACAGTTGTTTTTCCCGTACCCGGATTTCCCGTGAAAACAAGGTGAAGATTATTTTTGCTGTCAGCTGTCAGGCCACGCTTTTGCTTTTCTTTCTCAATCTGGCAGTATGATTTTAACTTGTTTATTTCATCTTTAACAGATTTTAAACCAATAAGATTATTCAGCTTGTTCATACTATTGCCCAATGCATTTTCGGATTTGATTTCAGTAATTTTGCTTTCAATTATCTCCTCAACTTCATTAGCTGTGTTCAGCGTAAATCCGTTGTTTATAAAGGCGTTATAGCATTTAATAAAAATATCCTGTGGCGTTTCACTATTGATAATAAAGAACATAAGCAGAATATAATTTTCACGTGAGCTTATTATGTTCAGAAGGTGATCTGCATTGCCGATAACAAAGGGGCATAGGGAAAGTAATTTTTCTTTGCCGGCATCGCTTACACTATAGCATTCTTCGTAAAAATCATAGGCCATTGTCAATTTTTGGTTGTTTTTTAAATTATCAATATGTTTTTTCCATTCCTGATAATTAATGTTTTCCAGGTTATTATGTTCAGTGTCCAAAACAACCTTTCCGTTTTTCACGGCGGCAGAATTGCCGAAAAATTGAGTGGTATAATACATATAATAAAAGTTTTTTACGGTGATTGCTTTTAAATTGCGCAATTCCGCAATTTCATCGTTTTTATCAATGATTATTTTGAGTAATGATTTTTGACCTTGAAGCGGAAATAGTGCTGACATAACAACATTAGAAAGGTTCAGCGCCTGACTGATATCTTTTGTTTTAGCAATTTCAATTGCAAAATCATATTGGTCAACAAGCTTGTGTATATCTACTTTCCCTTTGTTTATCTGTGAAAGGGAGTCAGACATATCTACTCCTGTATAAGCCTTAACTCTATTTACAATATGCGTGAGTTTTTCATTTAATTGGTCAAGCTCGGCTGTTTCTTTTTTTATTTTCATTTTAAGTGTGTCGTTGAATGTTGATATATCATTACACTCCATATCCCCGCTGTTTAGCAAAGTTGTGTAAATCTGATATGCTAAATCATAATCACATACAGCGGCAGCTTTATTAAATATTTCTTTAACTGCCTGTGTATCCTGCTCGGTGCAGCTGTTATCATTACATAGTGACTTATATATTAACCAAGCCTTATCATATTCCTGCTTTTTGATGGCCTTGGTTATTTTTTTATTTGCTTTAGGTTCAGCTTGTTTTTTGAACATTGTTATCATTCCTAATTTTCAATATAGTTTTTGAGTTCAAGATAATATCTGTAAATTTCATTAAAATTTGTTATGCTTTTTAAATCAATATAATCGTACATTATATTGATGATTTTGTCAAAATCAATTTTGGAGCTGCAGTTTATTGATTTGTAAAAACGCGATGGGGTTAAATATGTTTTATAAATTTTAATGAGCTCGTCATACTTTTTATTTGGAGAAGTTTCAATGCAGTCACAGCCTGCAAGTTTTTCTGCAATCTTGCTTTTGGCATTGAAATCGTCAAGGTTATCAAGCTCTGCAAAATACAGGTATTTTTCAGTTTCTTCAATTAAGGAATATTTTTCATACAGAACGGAAAGTTTTAATTGGTGCAAAATGTATTCTTTAGCCTTTTCACCTATTTCAAACAGCAGATTATTGTAAAATGACGATATTGCTTTTTTATTTATCGCATCGGTTATGGTGTCTTTATCAAGTATTTTTTCCATATCAAACCGTGCTTTTCTAATCATACCATCCAGCTTTTTTTGTTCGTTATCTGCCGGTTTGCGTTTTACATTGCAGCTGTGGCAGTATTCTGAATCAATGGCTATTTTGCCGCAGATTTTGCATTTGCTGAATTTTGCAAGCCTGTTGATTTTTAAATAAAGCATACAAAAGTATAAAAGGCTTTCAGGCGAAAAGGAGTCGAAATAATACACATCAAAAGCGAAATACTTGTTGCGGCATTCGTTTATGTATTTATATACTTCAAACTTGTTTTTTATGTTCTGATGGCAAAAATCAATCGGTGTAAATGGAGTCAGTTCATCCTTATCGTGCAATTGATCATCCATTTCCTTCTTCAGGTGTTTTTCAAAGGGAAATTGTGTGCCAAATATAATTTCCAAATATTCAATATGTTTTTTTGTTTTGCAGCTTATTTCGTAATTATTTTCATATTCTATATATTCATCAAATTTTATATTCTTTAAGCCATTGTAAATATCGTGATTTTTAAAAATGTTTTTAATTTCATCAGCAAAAGGGTGGTTGATTTTTTTCAGGTCGCTGTAAATATCGTAAACAATCATATCAACCGTCTGGCGAAATCTTTTGCTGTATGCATTTTCTAAATCCCTTTTTTCGCTTGAATAAACAGCTTTCCTTTTTACAATTCGGTTAAAATCCTTTTCAGCTTGTGTGCTGCTTTTTTCCGTCAGTATTTCGCTGTCACTTATAAGGGAAATAAAATTATCAAGACGGTTGAATTGATAAACAGGGGATATTATGAATTGCTGTATGATTTCCAGATTTTTTGATTTTGCAAATTTTCCGTCAAAAAAATCATTCCAGCTTATAATTCTGTCCTCTTCTTTTGCCCCGTCACAAACTGCTTGTAAAAAGTTTATTTCCAGCATTTCCGATACAAAGCCTTTGATGTTTGGATTGCTGTATGCACATATATCTGTAGGGTTGGTATGTATTACCTCATATATTTCAAGCTCAAGCTTTTCATTAATAATTGCAATCATTTTATCACCCGAAATTGTAACAGAAATAAATTTTGACTTGTTTTAATTTGTGTTACTGTAATTTGTTTACACAAGTAGGAATAAACTATAAAATATAATTGTTGAATTTGTAACGATGAAGTGAAAACACAGTTGTTACAATATATTTGATTATAACATATTGCATTTTGTTGTCAACTTAATTCAAAAAACAGGACATAATTGTCCGTTTATAATTAGAGAGTTGTATTTTATAATCAATTTATATAGTTTGGGAGGATAAAGATGAACAAGAAACTAATCAAAGAAACAAGAAGAGCTAAAAATTTAACTGTTGAGCAGCTGGCTAATCTGGCAAATGTCAGTTCTAAAACCATACAAAGGTATGAGGATGACAATTGCCTTGTATCAACAATGCAGTCACTTGATAATATAAGAAATATCTGCAAAGTTCTTGGCTTGAGCCTTGAGGAGATTCTTGAAAACGATGAAAAATAAATTAAAAGGGAGTATAATTATGAAAAAGATATTCAGTTTTTTATTGTCATTATTTATGCTGGCAAATGTGATTGTGCAAACGAATGTGAGTGTATTTGCAGCCACACCTGCAATTAATGCACAGCAGGTTGAAATTTATAATCTTTATGATTATGCCAGGGATTACATATCAATCCCTGATGGTTATAATCAAAGCTTTCAGCTGCAGGTGAAGGGCGCAGCAAATGTTGAATATTCTGTTGAATCCGGTTCATCTGCAAAGGTTTCATCAAAGGGGTTAATTGAGCCTGAAAAGAAAAAAGTAACCGTTATTACCCCTGATGGAACTTATAACAGATATGATTATACCTTCGGTAAGTCAACAATCAAGGTTGTTGCTGACAGCAAAGTTTTTTATGTAACAGTAGATGTTATAAATTATGACGAGATTTATGCTGCAAATGTAATTAAAAAATATGCACAAGAGAATTTCACAAATCATATGACCGACAATGAAATACTTGAAAAAATTGCACAATTTCCTGCAAGCTATAATTACGATGCTGCATGCCCAAGGCTTGAGGCGATGTTGGTTACGGGAGGCGGCGATTGCTGGGCAAGTACTTCGGCTATCGTAAGCCTGTGCAATGAATTGGGTATTACTGCATGGGGCAGGAATGCGAACAGAGATCTCGGAGCCGGTTCGGGACATAAAAATGCTATAGTCGAGCTCAACGGTAAATATTATGAAATCGAGGCCGGTTATAATCAGAAGGCACCCAGAAAGTATAAAATAACGGAAAGGGATACGCTTCTGGACATTCATTATTATTCAGCGGGTGCTTATGTGTATCAGTATAGCGGAAATCCTGATGTTAAAGTTGATTTGGTGATACCGGATGAGATTTTCGGTGACGAAATAATCGGTATTGAGGCTAATGCTTTTAAGGGATATACCAATATAACTTCTGTGTCACTTGCAAATACAATTAAAACGATTGGTGAAAATGCTTTTGCAAACTGCAGTTTAAAAAATGTTTATTATAATGGTACATTGTCGCAATGGTGTAATATCAAATTTGCTAATGCATCTTCTAATCCAAACTGTTATGCCGATGGCTTTTATATCAATAATCGTTTTGTAAATAAGGTTACAATGCCAAAGGGAATGACGCAGGTACCCGATTTTTGCTTTGCAGGCTGTTCGGGTATTGAAACGGTTGAGCTTGATGCAAAAACAACTTCAATTGGCAACTCCGCCTTTAGTGGCTGCAAGAGTCTGAAAAATATAAATTTACCGGATACCATAGAAAGCATAGGGCCAAATGCATTTGCGATGTGCCAATCTTTGGAAAAGGTTAATTTGACCGATAATTTAAAGGATCTGGGTGCTTATGCATTCACATCAAGCGGTTTAAAAAACGTTAGTGTTCCAAACAGCATCACACAGATAAATGAAGGTGTGTTCAGGAATTGTGTTAAGCTTGAATCAGTAAGTCTTCCCGGTTCGTTAACAAATATTGGTGAACGTGTTTTTACTTTTTGTGATTGCTTGGGCGATGTTTATTATGATGGGTATAAAAAGGACTGGAATAAAATTGAGATTTCTGTTTTTAATGATGTTTTGAAAAATGCAAGAATCCATTGCCTTGATACAAGTGACTGTGATTTATATGGTCACAGCTGGAATAATGGCACTATAACCAAGCCGGCAAGCTGTACTGTACAAGGGATTAAAACCTACACCTGCACAGTTTGCGGTGAAAGCAAAACCAATGTGCTTGCAAAAACTGCACATACATATAAAGCGTATGTGACAGCAGCAACGCAAAGCAGCGATGGCAGTATAGTTGACAAATGCTCTGTGTGCGGTGCTATAGGAACAACCCAAACCATCCCAAAAGTAAGCACGGTAGAATTACAGAAAACAACAATCGGCTATGATTGGTATTACACCGGCAAGCAGATAACCCCATACATAACAGTAATAGACAGTGCAGGGAATAAGCTGACAAGGGGAACAGATTATTCATTAACCTATGACAGCGGCAGGGTGAATATTGGTACCTACGCAATAAAGGTAACATTCAAAGGTAATTACAGCGGAACCAAAACATTTACTTTTAAAATCGTTAAGAAACCTGTAACAGGCAAATGGATAAAGTCAGGTAACAGATGGTGGTATAAACATTCAGACGGAAGCTATACGAAAAATGCTTGGGAAAAAATAAACGGAAAATGGTATCACTTCGATAAAAGCGGCTGGATGCAGAACGGTTGGTTAAAGGTAAGCAATAAGTGGTATTATTTAAGCAGCAGCGGTGCCATGGTAACCGGTTGGCAAAAGGTCAGCAATAAATGGTACTATATGAACAGCAGCGGCGCTATGGTAACAGGCTGGCAGAAGGTAAGCAATAAATGGTACTATATGAATAGCAGCGGCGCTATGGTGACAGGCTGGCAGAAAATCGGAGGAGCATGGTACTGCTTCAATAGTTCAGGCGCTATGTACAGCAACCAATGGGTTGGCAATTATTACGTAGACGCAAATGGCAGAAGAGTTAAATCAAGATAGATTTATGTTAAAAAAGCACAGGTTATGGAATAACCTGTGCTTTTTTATTGCCTTATTAAATTGAAGTTTTTAATTATTGTTATTGTTTCATATTTTTATATTAGATTGTATATTTCACAAGGTTGCGGCAATGAATTTGGATTAGCGATAATGTATTTAGATGAGATTCGATTAACTGTATATTGAAAAATATTAAATATTGTATATTGTTTAGAATACAGATAAGTGTTAGTATCTATTTCAGGAGGTAAGGTGCGATGACGGAAAATGAAATCAATTTGAAAAAAGGAAAATGCAGCATAAAGGCGATTTGCGTTACTGCAGTTATGGCTGCACTTATATTTGTTTTTACATACACATTTAAGATACCGCTTGGAACGGGATATACGCACTTGGGCGATGTAATGATATTTTTATCATTGCTTTTACTTGGCTCAAAAAAATCCTGTTTTGCAGCAGGGCTGGGTGCTGCGTTGGCAGATTTAATAGGCGGCTATGCACAGTGGGTAATTCCTACATTTTTTATTAAGTTTATTATGGTGATAATTTGCGGACTTTTTGCCGAAAAATTAATAAAAAATAAAACATTTGGTTATGTAGTGGGTACTGTGCTTGGCGGGATATTTCAGATTGGTGCTTATACAGCGGTTAAAGTTATTTTGTTTGACAAGTCGTATGCACTGACAACTCTGCCGGAGCTTATCCTGCAAACAGCAGCGGGAATTGTTGTTGCAATTGTAATTATAACGATACTTAATAAAACAAAGGTGTCCGGTAAGTTAAGAAAAATGGTACAATAAAAGGAGTTGTGATTCGTATGAAAAAGATTGATGCACATTCACATATAGGTGATTTCGGCGGTTGGGCAGGTGTTGCTTTTACGAAAGATAAGCTTATAGAGCAAATGAAAGAATATGATATTGAAAAAACATTTTTAACAGGCTCATCCTTTAAAGGAAATGATGAGGTGTTGGATGCTTTTCAGACCTATCCTGATAAAATAGTTCCATTTGTATGGGTTAATCCTGCGCTTGATAACGTGGAGCAAAAGCTTGATAAATATGTTAACCGAGAGGGATTTATGGGAATTAAAATGCAGCCGCTTTTTGACTCATTTGTGGCAGATGATGCTGTTGTTTATCCTGTTATGGATTTTGCGAGGGAATATGATATCCCTGTGTTTATTCATTGCGGCCATCCGCCGTATTCATTGCCATGGAGTATTGCTCTTTTGGCGGAAAAATACCCTGAGGTCAGGGTGACAATGATTCATATGGGTCACGGCCATGGGGTTTATATTGACGCATCCATAAAGATGGCGAAAAGATTTGACAATCTTTATCTTGAAATGAGCGGTATGCCAATGGGCAGTAAAATTAAAGAAGCGTATGAAACCGTCGGACGTGACAGAATTATGTTTGGTATTGACTCGCCGTTTCATCACCCGACTGTTGAAATACAAAAGGTGCTTACCTGCGGCCTTGATGAAAAGGCACAGGCGGATGTATTCTATAATAACGCTAAAAAGCTGTTAAGATTGTAATATAACTTTCTGTTTGATAATAGGAAAATTAGATATAGTTGTATTTAAAGACGTATTTTTACCTCCCCGGATTGTATGGTTTATATAATCCGGGGAGGATTATTTCTTGACAAGGGTCTTTTATTTATTATAATGTAATCTGGATGATAACCGACGTAATTTATATGCAAATGAATAGAAATATTTATAGAAGCGGGGCGATTAATAATGAGTAAAGCGGAAACGGCGAAGAGGTATATATTATTTATAATAAGTCTGTTTTTTGCGGCGATAGGGGTTGCTTTTACAAAGCATGCTGAATTGGGTGTATCGCCGATTTCCTCTGTTGCAAACGTTATGAGCTGCAAATTTTCTTCACTTTCTTTAGGCAGCTGGCTGATTATTTGGAATTGCTTTTTGATTGTGGGTCAAATTATTCTGCTGCGCAAAAAGTTTAATTTAATACAGCTTTTGCAAATTCCGTTGTCTTTTTTATTTGGGTGGTTTACCGATTTTGGCATGTGGCTGGTATCCTTTATTCCGGTAAAATCATATTTTACCCGTATTTCTTTGGTCATTATCGGGATTGTTATACTCGGTTTTGGTATTTCACTTTCTGTTATTGCAAACGTAATTATGAATTCGGGTGAGGCTTTTGTAAAAGCTGTATCAGATACATTTAATAAAGAATTCGGAAATATTAAAATTGCATTTGATATTCTTTGTGTAATCGTTTCGCTGGTTTTATCTCTTATATTTTTCGATTTTACGATAGTCGGAACTAGGGAAGGAACTATTATTTCCGCTCTTTTGACAGGCGTGGTTGTAAAATTTTTCAGCAATATTCTGAAAAAGCCGCTTAACGGAATTTTGTGCCGTAAGTCAAATATAAAGTAATATTGATTTTAACGTATACATATCATAATACATTGTGTTTTAAAATTTATTATGTTACAATAAATCTATTATAAAGTGCTGCCGGGTGATAGTGTGAGGATAAAATATAAAGATATAGATAAGGGAATTCGGCTTGAGGGTGCATTCATTAAAGCGATTAGCCCCCTTGGCAATGAGCGTGTGCAAAGGATATTGTCTCCAATTTCAAATAAGGCATTATCACTATTACCGTTAAAAAGCCTTAATTGCAGCAAAATAAAGATGAAGAGGGCAGACGGCAGCTCTTTTCGTGTATGTATTCTGCGTGGCAAGAAAAGTCAGGGGAAGACAGTCGGCATACTTTGGCTGCATGGCGGCGGTTATGTTTTAGGTGCTCCTGAAATGGCAGTGATGTCTTTTCCAAAACATCTGATTCATAATTGTAATTGCGTGATTGTTGCACCGGATTATACTTTATCCGCAAAGGCACCATATCCTGCAGCTTTAAATGATGCTTATCAGACGCTGCTCTGGCTTGAAGAGAACAGCAAAAGTCTGGGGATCGAATGTGATAAATTCATCGTGGGCGGTGAAAGTGCCGGAGGAGGCCTTACTGCTGCCCTTTGCCTTTATGCAAGGGATAAGGGCAAGGATTGTATTGCTTTTCAAATGCCTCTTTATCCGATGCTCGACGATAGAGTTACAGAAAGCTCAAAAGAAAACAATGCTCCGGTTTGGGATACTTCTGCAAATAAATCGGCGTGGCATATATATTTGGGCGACAGGTTTATGAATAATTCTGTTCCTGCTTATGCTGCACCGGCAAGAGCGATAAATTATAAAAATCTTCCCCCGGCAATTTCTGTTGTTGGAACGATTGAGCCGTTTTATGATGAGGTTGATACATATTTTAAAAATCTTAAAAACGAAAATATTGAAACTAGGCTGATGATTGCCGATGGCTGCTATCATGCTTTTGATATGATGGCGCCTTATGCAAAAATCAGCAAAGATGCTGTTGCTTTTCTTATTGATGCTTATAATGAATTTGTAAATAAATATTTGCTTTAAAATGTAAAACGGTTAAATTAAAACTTTCAATACATTTATCCGGAGATTTTAGCTGCCCTTGACGAATTAATTTCAAAGCGTTATGATAGTAATGTAATAATAAGCATACAAAATGCATTTGTGTTTATTATATTTTGAATACAGGGATGGCGGTATTTTAATGCATGATTTGGATAATATGGAGCTGAAAAGCGTAGATGATGTATTTGAAAATGATGAATATGTTTTAATGAAATCCGTTTTTATTGCCCAATCAGGTGAAACATTTACCAAAACATCAATAGGAATTAAAGACAGGGATGGAGATATTGAAAAAATTATTGATATAGATTTGAGCTGTTTGTAAGACTTTGAGGTAAAATGATATAAAAGTTAAAGCCGGCGCTTGGGCGTCGGCTTTTTTGCAATTTTCAAACGGAGATAATCAAGTCCAATCGTTTTTTTCATCCGTCCGTCAAATTGATGCTTTTATTTTTTAATGCTATTAATTATGTCATTAAAATTTGAAAAAAGCTCCTCCTTGTCAATGTCAAAACTATTGACAAAATTGATTAATGCGTAAGCTGAACAAAAGTACTTTCCATTTTCTAAATCAGAATAAGCTCGGCTTGATATTCTCATCTGTTCTGCCATTTCCTCCTGTGTTGCATTTAATTTGGTTCTGGTGTTTCTTAACTCATTTTTGAAATAGAGTTTCAGTTCTTCACGTGCAGTCATTTTCTCACCTCACCAAATAGGCTAACTTTATTCTTTGGGTTTTGGTTGAGTGAAACTTTTTTTATTACCTCTTTTGTTGCCATATTCACTATATTAGTTACACTTTGCTGTAAAGGTAACAGAAATGGGAGTATGTTTTGCAAAATAAGAGAAAAAATGAGCAAAAAAACGGTAAACAGGAATTCCTGTTTACCGTTTTTTTATTGATTTGGTTAATTCATTTTATCAGGAGCACCGCAGCACTTTTTATATTTTTTTCCTGATCCGCATGGACAAGGGTCATTAGGACCTACTTTTTTACCTTTTCTTACAGGCTCTGATTTAACCGTGTTATCACCGCCGGAGGAGGTTGCTGTTACCTTTGCAACAGCTTTTCTTTCGACATCCTCACGTCTTCTCGGCATAATTGTAAGCATCATTCTAACTGTATTTTCACGAATTGTTGCAATCATTTCGTCAAACATATCGTTTGATTCCATACGGTATGCAACAACGGGATCCTGCTGTGCGTATGCTCTTAATCCAATGCCTTGCTTCAAATCATCCATAGCGTCGATGTGGTCCATCCAAAGGGTATCAACATTACGAAGCAATACCATTCTTTCGAAATCCTGGAACATTTCGTCACCGAGTATTTCACGTTTTTCTTCAAGACATTTATGACCGCGCTCTGTAAGTAAAGCGATGGTATCATCCACATTCAGCAAATCGGTATCGGCAAAATCATCATCAACTGTGAGCCAGCCGCCCTTGTATTTTTCCTTAAGACCTGCAACGTTCCAATCGTCCTTGTTATCGCCTGCAAAGTAGTTTTTAACATTCTCAACAATGTTGGTGTCAAGCATATCAAGGATTTTGTCGCTCAAATCTATACCGTCAAGTACCTGATCTCTCTGCTTGTAGATAAGCTCTCTCTGCTTATTCATAACATCGTCGTACTGAAGTGTATTTTTACGTATGCCGAAGTTTCTGCCTTCAACCTTCTTTTGTGATGATTCAACTGTTTTTGAAATCATCTTGGACTCAATAGGCATAGATTCATCCTGAGTCAGTCTGCCCATCATCATCTGCATTCTTTCGCCGCCGAATAAACGCAGGAGGTCATCCTCACATGAAAGGTAGAATTGGCTTTCACCGGGATCGCCCTGACGGCCGGCACGTCCGCGCAGCTGGTTATCAATACGTCTTGAATCGTGGCGTTCTGTGCCGAGTATGAATAAACCGCCTGCCTCACGTACTTTATCTGCCTCTGCTTTGATTTCGTTTTTATGCTTTGCTTCAAGCTCCTGGAAGGTTTTTCTTGCGTTTATGATTTCCTCATTATCAGTGTCGGCAAAGCCTGTTGCCTCTGCAATTAATTCATCAGTAAACTGCATTTTCTTCATTTCGGCTTTAGCGAGGTATTCTGCATTACCGCCAAGCATAATATCGGTACCACGACCTGCCATATTTGTAGCAATTGTAACAGCGCCAAGCTTACCTGCCTGCGCAATGATTTCAGCCTCTCTTGCATGGTTCTTAGCGTTAAGAACATTATGAGGAACACGCTCTTTTTTGAGCAGCTTTGAAAGAATCTCACTCTTTTCAATGCTGATAGTGCCGACAAGTACAGGCTGTCCTTTTTCGTGGCATTTCTTTATCTGTTCAATGACGTTAACGAACTTTCCTTTTTCAGTCTGGAAAATAACGTCAGGGTGGTCAATTCTTGCAAGCGGCTTGTTTGTTGGAATTTCAACAACATCAAGCTTGTAGATTTCGGAGAATTCAGGTGCCTCTGTTGAAGCTGTACCTGTCATACCGGAAAGCTTGCTGTAAAGGCGGAAGTAGTTTTGGAAGGTGATGGTTGCAAGCGTTTTGCTTTCGTGCTCAACCTTAACGCCTTCTTTTGCTTCAATTGCCTGATGCAAACCTTCGTTATATCGTCTGCCTTCCATAATACGGCCTGTGAATTCATCAACGATTTTTACCTGACCGTCAGCTACAACGTAGTCAATATCTCTTCTCATTACACCATTTGCCTTGATAGCCTGGTTGATGTGATGAAGGAGTGTGGAATTTTCAATTTCCATAAGATTTTCAACATTAAAGTAAGACTCTGCTTTTTTTACACCATCCTGTGTAAGTGTTGCAGTTTTTGCTTTTTCATCAACGATATAATCGCCGTCGTATGTTGATTCTGTATCCTGCTTTTCATCCATCTTTGCAACCTTAACCATTTTTAATGTGTTTGCAAAGTTGTTTGCCATTCTGTAAAGGTCTGTTGACTGTTCACCCTTACCGCTGATGATAAGAGGCGTACGTGCCTCATCAATAAGGATTGAGTCAACCTCATCGACAATAGCGAACTTGTGACCTCTTTGAACCTTTTGTTCTTTATATTGAACCATATTATCACGCAGGTAGTCAAATCCCATTTCGTTATTTGTACCATATGTGATATCTGCATTATATGCTTCTTTTCTTTGTGCATTATTCTTTTCGTGGATGATAAGGCCTACCTCAAGGCCGAGGAAACGGTAAAGCTTGCCCATCCATTCAGAGTCACGCTTTGCAAGGTAATCGTTTACGGTTACAATGTGAACGCCCTCACCGTTTAATGCGTTAAGATAAGCCGGAAGGGTTGCAACAAGTGTTTTACCTTCACCTGTTTTCATTTCGGCAATTCTGCCCTGATGAAGAATAATACCGCCGATAATCTGAACATAAAAGTGCTTCATACCCAGAACTCTCCATGCGCCCTCGCGGCACACGGCAAAAGCATCCGGTAAAATATTATCAAGAGTTTCGCCGCCGGCAAGCCTTTCTTTCAAAAGAGCAGTCTGGCCGCTTAACTCCTTATCACTCATTGCACTGTACTTATCTTCCAATGCCATAACCTTATCGGCTATTTTCTTTACTCTTTTAACTTCCTTTTTTGAATAGTCACCAAAAAGGGCAGTTATAAGTTTATTTGCCATAAATTTACACCTCAAAATTTAATACGAATTATATTTTAACACAAAGCAGCTCTAATGTCACTATATTTTTATTATATATGTAATGAACTGCTTTTAAATCAAATTAATATATGCTCTTTATTGCTTTTAATGCGCCGCCTGAAACTGCGTTTTCTGCATCTGTATTAAAGTATAAAACAAGATTTTTCTTGCCTTTTTCTATACTAAGTGTCATTTCTATTGAATCGGGAATAAGCTCGCATTCTTCAATCTGCTTGCACAGCGTGTTAAGCTTTACATCCAAAAATTTGTCATCTGACAGCTTTGTCATAAGCTGAATAGCTGTGTATTGGGATTTTAACTCATCTGCAAAATCCCTTGCCGCTTTAAACAAATCCTTGTTTTTTACCGATATGGTGACCGTTTCATTTTCAAGGTCAATATTTGTTATTTCCATCTCAAGGTTTGCAAACATTGCTTTTCCAAGCTCAACAAACTGTTCATGCTCTTTAGCATAATTTAAAATTGTTGATAAGGTTGAAGAATCTACGTATTTTTCCAATTTTTTAATATCAAACTCTTTAAGAGCCGCTTCAGCCTCTTTTACAGTTGCTGTAATGTTTTCTTCTGTCATATCAGTATTAGGGCCTGAACAGCTGCAAAAGCTAAAACAGATTACCGCTGCACAAAGTATAAGACTGATTATTTTTTTCATATAAATTCCCATAGCCTTTCTGCCCACAAAAATAATTATAAATCCCAAAACGATTATCGTGGGCAGATAGTGTGTTTAACGGGAATGACACCTGCTGTGTTGTGCTCAAGGCAAAACCTTGGCAGGCAATATAATTATTTTGAAATATTTTCATAATTTTAGTGGATTTAATATTGCCTATATATTATATATAATTAAATCTTTTTTGGCAATACTAATTAAAATTATTATAAAAAAATTGCATATTGTATTTATATGTGGTATAATCATCAAAATTGAACACATTATATTGACTTTTAAAAAAATCTGCACATTTATCACAAATTCTGACTTGTTTATATTTGAATTTTATTTGTTATGCTGCAGACAGGGATATTAAAATGAAACAGTTTTTTAAAAAATATTTCAGGCCTACTAAATTTAAAAGGCTTTTTGATATAGTTATGTCACTTTTTGCGCTCATAATATTGTCACCATTGTTTTTGGCTATTTGTATTGCTAATCTGCTTACGCCCAATACCAGCGTTTTTTTCTCACACGAAAGAAGAGGCAGAAGGGGTAAGCCATTTAAAATTTATAAATTTCAAACGATGAAAAACGGTACGCCGAATAAAGCAACGGGTGAGCTTGAAAACCCGGATCAATACATTACAAAGGTTGGCAAATTTTTGCGCAAAACCAGTCTTGACGAGCTCCCGCAGCTGTGGAATATATTAAAGGGTGATATGAGCTTTGTAGGGCCAAGACCTCTTATTTCATCTGAAATGAGGGCACACAGATTAAGACTTGAATACGGTGTTTACCGTTTTCGTCCCGGTCTTACAGGTATGGCACAGATTAACGGCAGAGATGAAATCTCTGTTATGAAAAAGGTTAAGTATGATAAGCTGTATTGCGATAACTGGTCGCTTAAGCTTGATTTTATTATACTTTTAAGAAGCGTAGGTGTTTGCCTTAAACAGGAAGGCTTCCGCGAGGGTATGATACACAGAAGATAATTTTTAATGGAGATATTGTTATGGAAAGAAACTTTATTGACGGCTACACAGAGTGGCAGTCCAATCCTGAAATTGTTGGTGTAAATAAGCTGCCGCAGCATGCTACCTTTATGCCTTATGATAATTTTGAAGAGGCAAAAAAGGCAGATCGTTATGCATCGTCACGCTGTAAGCTGCTTAACGGAAAATGGAAATTTAAGCTTTATAAAAATTACGCATATAAACCTACAGATTTTGCACAGCCGCATTATGATTCTCACAATTGGGATACGGTTATTGTTCCGTGCTCCTGGCAGATGCAGGGCTATGATCAAAGTCAGTACTGCAATGTTCGTTACCCCTGGGAGGGCAGCGAGGATATATGCCCGCCGAATGCACCGACTAAACATAATCCTGTCGGTTGCTATCTGAAAAAAATTAATGTTAATAAAACGCTGCTTTCAAAGCGTGTTGTATTGTGCTTTGAGGGTGTTGAGTCCGCCTTTTATCTTTATGTAAACGGAGAGAGAGTAGGGTATTCTGAATCCACCTTCCATCGCAGTGAGTTTGATATTACAAAATATCTTAACGAAGGCTCAAACACAATCGGGGTTGAGGTTTATCGCTGGTGCACAGGTTCTTGGCTTGAGTGCCAGGATATGTGGCGCCTTGGCGGTATTTTCCGTGATGTATATATTTATACAACAGAAAGGGAATATATCCGTGATTTTACAATTACTGCAAAGCCGGATGTTACATTAAGCGACGGATATGCCGAGGTCCTTGTAAAAACAAACGGTACATATGAAAGCTTAAGTGTTGATATGAGTATTCTTGATGCAGACGGTATTACTGTTGCACTTGATACGCAGTATGCTGACGAGGATCATAAAACATTTTTAAAGGCAATTGTTGCCGATGTGAATGTTTGGTCAGCTGAAAATCCTTATCTTTACACAATGGTTCTTACCTTGAAAAACAATGGTAATCCGATTGAATATATAAGCCAGAAAATAGGCTTCAGAACAGTTGAAATCAAGGATGGCATTATACGTATAAACGGACAGCGTGTTGTATTTAAGGGTACAAACAGGCATGAGTTTGACTGCAAAACAGGCAGATATATCAGCGAGGAAGTAATGCGTTATGATATTGAGCTTATGAAAAAGTCAAATATGAATTCAGTTCGTACTTCGCATTATCCGAACTGCCCGCGTTTTCTTGAGCTTTGCGATGAGTATGGTTTATATGTTATAGATGAAAATAATATGGAAACGCACGGAACAGGCTGGTCAACTATTATCGGCTGTCCGCAGCTGCCTGCATCACGCCCGGAGTGGGAAAAGGCGTGTATGGAGCGTATAAAGGCAACCTATAACAGGGATAAAAATAGTACAAGTGTTGTTTGCTGGTCAATGGGTAATGAATCGCTGGGCGGCGAAATTCCAAAGAAAATGTATAACTACCTTAAATCTGCCGATAAAACCCGTTTTGTGCATTTTGAGTGCCATCGTGCCCCTGATGAAAAGGAGCTTTCCGATGTGCAGTCCAAAATGTACTATAAGCCATGGGAGTGCGAGGAGTATGCAATAACCCAGCGTGACGGCAGACCGTTTATACTTTGTGAATTCACCCACGCAATGGGTAATTCCTGCGGTTCTACTGACGAATATACGAAGCTTTGGGATAAATATCCTTGCCTGCAGGGCGGTTTTGTATGGGATTGGGTTGACCAGAGCATTTTAACTAAAGATGAAAATGAAAAAGAATACCTTGCCTATGGCGGTGATTTTGGCGAAAATCCGCATGACGGTCATTTCTGCGGCAACGGACTTATTTTTGGTGACAGAACACCTACTCCAAAGCTTGCTGAAATCAAAAAGCTGTATCAGAATGTTGATTTTAATGCAATTGATGCTCAAAAAGGAATAATTGAGATTAAAAATAAATATATGTTTACAGACCTGAATGTATTTGAGCTTTATTGGAAGCAAAGCTCCGACAAGGGTGTTTTATGTGACGGTATTTCCAATCTTAATCTTGCGCCGGGTGAAAAAACGGTTATTGACCTTGAGCTTGGCAGGGTTACAAGCAATGAATGTTACCTTGACCTTGAATTAAGAGTTAAAGAGGATACCTCCTGGTGTGATGAGGGTCATGTTGTTGCATATGAGCAGTTTGTCATAAATGAGTTTGAAAATACGTATGATGAGCTGGAAACAGGCGAAAAACTTATTGTGAATGATACTTATGGTTCTCTGCGTATCATTTCAGACGATATCAATATCAGGTTTGAGAGAAGAGAGCGTAACCAGCTTTATTCCATTAAGGTTGGCGGAGAAGAGCTGCTTCAGGCACCTATGCGACTTAATTTCTGGAGAGCACTTACAGATAACGACAGGGGAAGCCGTGCTGGCTCAAGACTTGGCTGCTGGAGAGATGCAGGTGATACACCGGGCATTTTCAATAATACAAAATGGTCGATTAAGAATTACAGAATTCTTGAAAATGATAAAAAGGTTGTTGTTACCTGTGGAGCTGTAATCTGCACACAGCCTGAATGCAGAGCACAGGTTGTTTATACAATCACATCAAAGGGTATGGAGGTTAATCTGCAGTTTGCACCTGACGATACTTTGCCTGAAATTCCTGAAGTTTCAGTCCTTTTCGAGCTGCCTGCTGATTTTGAAAATGTAACTTACTTGGGCAGAGGACCTGAAGAGAACTATATTGACCGCTGCAATGCTGCAAGAATAGGTGTGTATAACACCACGGTTAATGATATGTGGGTTGATTATCTTAAACCGCAGGAATGCGGCAACCGCACAGGTGTCAGGTATGCAACAATCGTCGGCAAAAAGAAAGTATTTTCTGTAGTAGCCGAGCCGCAGATGGAGCTTAATGTTTGTCACTACCTTCCAAAGGAAATTGAGGATGTTTGGCACAAAAAGGATTTGCCTGAATATAACAAGACAGTTGTTCGTCTTATTGCAAGGCAGCAGGGCGTTGGCGGTTATGACAGCTGGGGTGCACACTGCAACGAAATTTATAAAAATAAGACGGATAGAAATTATAATCTTAAATTTCAAATTAGATTTTAACAAGCTTGTTTATAAAAAATTAACTTGACTTTTTTATACAAAAGGAATATATTTGCTATAGCATTAGAATATTATGCCTATTAAGTATAATTTTGTATAAACATTAAAAAACTATATATCAAACATCTGATGCCGTTGTATTAAGCCGTTTGTCAAACGGCAGGATGACAAGAGAGGATTTTTATGAAATCTATAAAAGAAACAGCAATGACAATTGCTATTAATGAAGCAATTAAATATGCGCGTAAGGATTTTAACAAAAATGCACCTAAAATTCTTAGTCTGCTTGAAATGGCAGATGTTAAGAGAGTTAACAGAAGTACATATGCAGGCCTTCATAAGGTTCTTGATGACCCGAATAACAACTGGATGATTTTTGCAAAAAAGCTGATTTGCGACACAAATCAAAAAGTTGTTGAAAAGCTTGTTCCACCTGCACTTAATGTTGCAATTAACAGTTATTCAAAAAGAATGAAGGCTATTGAGGAGCACGGCTGTAATGTTCCTTGGGCAATACTTATGGACCCTACAGCAGCTTGTAATATGAAATGCAAGGGCTGCTGGGCAGCAGAATATGGTAAGAGCAGTCAGCTTTCATATGATGATTTGGCAAGAATTATCAGTCAGGCGAAAGAGCTTGGCACATATATGTTCCTTTATACCGGCGGTGAGCCGACTCTTAGAAGAAAGGATTTAATGCGCCTTTGCCGCGAAAATCCGGATTGTATTTTTATGAGCTTTACAAACGGAACACTTATTGATGATAGTTTTGCTGATGAAATCGGCGAAGTAGGCAACTTTATTCCTGCTTTTTCAATTGAAGGTTATGAGGGCGATAACGATTTCCGCCGTGGCGATGGTGCTTTTAAGAATACCACAGATGCAATGAAGCGTCTTAAGGACAGAGGTATTCCTTTTGGTGCATCACTTTGCTATACAAGCAAAAACACAGATGTTTTGGCATCTGATGAATATATGGATTGGCTCATTGATCAGGGTGTTCTTTTTGCTTGGTTCTTTACATATATGCCTACAGGTAACGGTGCAGTAACCGAGCTTATGGTTTCACCGGAGCAAAGGGCTCTTATGTATAAAAAAATGCACGAGTGGCGTCATACAAAGCCGATTTTCGGAATGGATTTCTGGAACGATGGTGAGTATGTTCAGGGCTGTATTGCAGGCGGCAGGCATTATTTCCATATCAATGCCAATGGTGACTGTGAGCCTTGTGCTTTTGTTCACTATTCAAATGTAAATATTAAAGAGTGCTCTGTGCTTGATGCACTTAAGAGTCCTCTGTTTATGGAATATAAGAAAAATCAGCCGTTCAACAACAATATGCTTCGCCCTTGTCCTGTGCTTGATAACCCTGGTGCAATCAGCAAGATGGTTAAGCTTACAGGTGCATATTCAACCGAAATGCAAAATCCTGAAAGTGCTAATGAGCTGTTTGATAAAACGATTTCTGCTGCAAAGGCTTGGAAAGTTAAGGCTGATGAACTCTTTGATCGTGATGAGTATATTGCAAAGCACGTTAAGGATGAAAATATGTACAACTTTGAAAAGTCAGACGAGGAAAGAGATTTCAACGAGTTTGAAAAATCAGAGTAAAATTTAAACAGAATATCAGCGTACAAGAGTTAATTCTTCTTGTACGCTTTTTGGCTTTATAACTTAAACAGTATTTGCAATTTATTTAATGATTTGGAATGGAGAGATTGATTTATGAACACAGGATTGCTGTGTGCAATGTTGGTGCTGATTTTATTTTCAGCCTTTTTTTCAGGGGCAGAGACGGCTTTTTCCTCGCTGAACAGAGTAAAACTAAAAGCAATGCTCAATGATGAAAAGGAAAATAAAAGAATAAAAAGAGCACTTGAAGTATCCGAAAATTATGATGTGGTTTTGTCAACCGTGCTGATAGGTAACAATATTGTTAATATTGCATCTACCTCTATTGCAACTTTGTTTTTTACCGGTCTGTTGGGCGATAACAGCGATTTGGGTGCAACGGTTTCAACAATTGTTATGACTGTTGTAGTACTTATTTTCGGCGAGGTTACACCGAAAACCTTTGCAAAAGAAAAGGCTGAAAAGATAGCAATTGTGATTTCACCGATAATCAAGGTTTTCATTGTTATATTTACACCGCTCAATTTCTTTTTTAAGGGCTGGAAAAAGATTATGAATAAGGTGTTTAAAACCGGTAAGGTTGATACTGTAACCGAAGAAGAGCTTAAAACCTATGTTGATGAGGCACATACAGGCGGTGAGATTGACGAGAATGAAAGTGAGCTTATCCGCTCTTCAATTGAGTTTGATGATATTGATGTTTGTGATATTTTAGTTCCCCGTGTTGATGTGGAGGCTGTTGATAAATATGCTGCGTTAAGTGAAATTGAAAGAGTATTTAATTCAACAAATTTCAGCAGACTGCCGGTATATATTAATGATATTGATAATATTGTAGGTGTAATTCATCACAGGGATTTTGAAAGTGCAAGAAAGCGTAATTTAAAATCCCTTCGCACAATTTTAAAGCCCGTTCCCGTAGTGTCACCGGATACTAAAATCTCAAAGCTTTTAAGAATATTGCAGAAGAATAAGACGCATCTTGCCGTTGTAATAGACGAGTTCGGCGGAACAGAGGGTATTGTTACGCTTGAGGATATTCTTGAAGAGCTTGTGGGCGAAATATGGGACGAGCATGATGAAGTGCAAAACGATATTGAACAGATTGGTAAAAATGAATATCTTGTTCAGGGAAGTATGTCGATTGATGATTTTTATGAATTCTTTGACATATATAAAGAAGAGAAGGAAATATCTACCGTAAATGGCTGGATTATGCAGAATACGGACAAAATCCCCGAGGTGGGTGATACCTTCGTAAGCGGAAAAATTACTGCATATGTTCTGTCAGTTGATGGTAAGCGTGCAGAGGAAATTAAAGTGACGGTTGAGGAGGATGACCATGTTTCAGATGAGGAAGAAGCAGTTTAACAATTCATCCTATGACTATATAATTGCAGGTCTTGGTAATCCCGGTGCCAAGTATGAAATGACGAGGCATAATGCAGGCTTTCTTGCAATGGATTTACTTGCAATTGAGGAAAATATAAATATAAAAAAGCTTAAGCACCATTCCCTTGTCAGCGATATTGTGATTGACGGTAAGCGCTGCCTTGTTATGAAACCGCAGACTATGATGAATAACAGCGGCGAAGCTGTAGGCGAGGCTGCAAAATTTTATAAGGTGCCAAGCGAAAATGTAATTATAGTTTATGATGATATTTCACTTGACATAGGACAGACCAGAATAAGGCGAAAGGGCTCTGCCGGGGGACATAACGGCATAAAAAGTATTATCGCCCATCTTGGCAGCGAAAACTTCCCCCGAATTAAAATCGGTGTCGGCAAAAAGCCAAATCCTGAATATGATTTGGTTTCCTGGGTGCTGGGTAGATTTCCAAAAGAGCAGGAAAGCGATTTGAAATCTGCTTTGGAAAACAGCACAAAAGCAATTCGCCTGATTGTCAGCGGTGAAATAGACAAGGCTATGAATTTGTATAACTCTTAAAAGGATAATATTATGTCTTGTTTTTCAGAAGAATTTAATAAAAGTAATGAATTTATAAACCTCGGCAGAAGTATAGATACCCTCAATGCTCCTGTTGGGGTTATAGGACTTTCTGATGTTTCAAAATGCTTTGCAATACACGCTTTGTGTGAAAAGGGTGAAAAAGCATTTATAGTTACACCCGATGAAGCAACTGCTGTTAAAATACAGGAAAGCCTTGCACAGCTGCAGGAGGGCGTTCTGCTCTATCCTGCAAGGGAGCTGACATTTCTTGAAGTTGCAGGAGTCAGCCGAGAGTTTGAGCATATCCGACTGGGTGTGCTTTCCAGAATTATAAGAGGCAATTTTTCTGCTGTTGTTATGTCTGCAGCGGCAGCTTGCCAATACACAATTACACCCGAGGAGCTCAAGCGCAGAAGCTTTTGTATATCCGTTAATGATGAAATAAATATTGATGAATTGGAGCAGTGTCTGATTCTTGCAGGCTATTCCCGATATGATCAGGTTGAAGGAACAAGCCAGTTTGCGGTTCGCGGCGGAATAATTGATATTTTCCCTACCTTTCTGGATGAACCGGTAAGAATTGAGCTTTGGGGTGATACGGTTGATACCATATCGTCATTTGACATTTATACGCAAAGGCGCGGCACAAGTCTTGATACGGTTGATATTACACCTGCTAATGAGGTTTTGTTTGACAGCCCGGAGGAATTAATAAAAAGAATTGAAACGGTAGCAAAAAGTCTTAAGGGTAAGGCGATTAAAGCCAGAGAAAAGCTTTATGCCGATTGTGATAAGCTGCGCGAGGGTATAATGCTTACCTGTCTGGATAAATATTTGCCTGTCTGCTACAGCTCGAAGGGAATATTTGATTATTTTGAAGGCAGACTTTTTGTTGTTGAAAGTGCACGAGTAAAAGAAAGGTGCAAAAAAAAGGAAAGGCTGAATTTAGAAGAGCTTAAATGGTTTGTTGAGGACGGCACACTTTGCAAGGGTCTTGATAAATTTGCGCTTGATTTTAGCGAGCTTGCAAGTGTATATGAGGAAAACAATGCAATTTATATGGATTCCCTTCCCCGAGGCAGCTTTGATACACCTGTAAAGCATCTTGCCAATTTTACAGTCCAGAGCTTTAATGCGTGGAGCGGAACGCTTACCCAGCTGAAAGAGGAGCTTTTTGGCCTTGTTAAGGGTGGGTATACTGTATGTATTATGGCAGGTACCTCACGTGCAGGCAGGGCCTTGGCTGATGATATAAACGATATGGGGTATCAGGCATACTTTTATGATAAAGCACCTAAACAGTTCCAGCAAAAAGCAATTAATGTAATTCCCGGCACAATGCTCGCCGGATTTCAGTTTAGCAATATTAAATTTGCACTTCTTACGCATTCCAAATCTTCTCAAAGCAAAAAGAAGCATAAAAAGGTTTCTTCAAAAAATGCAATCCATTCACTTGATGAGCTTACAGTCGGTGATTATATTGTTCACAATATTCATGGAATCGGTATATTTGATGGAATTAATGCACTTGAAATAAATAAGGTTAAAAAAGATTATATCAAAATCAGCTATGCCAAAGGCGATACGCTTTATGTGCCTGTAACACAGCTTGATTTGGTGTCAAAATATATTGGGCCTAAAGAGGATTCCCATGTCAAGATTAACCGTCTTGGTTCAACGGAATGGAAAAAGACCAAGGCAAGAGTGCGCTCTTCGGTTAAAGATATGGCAAAGGAGCTGATTGCTCTTTATGCAAAACGAATGAGCACCCAGGGGCACGCCTTTATGGAGGATAGTGACCTTCAGCGTGAATTTGAGATGCGTTTTGAATATGATGAAACGGATGATCAGTTAAGATGCTGCGAGGAAATCAAGGCGGATATGGAAAAGAAAATGCCTATGGACAGATTGCTTTGCGGCGATGTAGGCTTCGGCAAAACAGAAGTGGCATTGAGAGCTGTGTTTAAATGCATTACCGAGGGTAAGCAATGTGCAATTCTTGTGCCCACAACCGTTCTTGCTATGCAGCATTACAGAACTGCCCAAAAGCGTTTTGAAGCATATCCCGTAAATGTTGAAATGGTTTCAAGATTTGTAACAGCCTCAAAGCAAAAGGAAATTTTAAAGCGGCTTGACGAGGGCAATGTTGATGTGCTTATAGGAACCCATAAGCTGCTGGGCAAGAATATAAAATTTAAGGATTTGGGTCTGCTTGTCGTTGATGAGGAACAGCGTTTTGGTGTAGCACAAAAGGAAAAAATCAAGGAAAGATTCCCTAAAGTAGATGTGCTTACCCTGTCGGCAACACCGATTCCAAGAACGCTCAATATGGCTATGAGCGGAATACGCGATATGAGTTTGATTGAAGAGGCACCAGGCGAAAGAGTGCCTGTTCAGACCTATGTTGTTGAATATGACGGTGATATTTTAGTCGAGGCTATGGAGCGTGAAATCAACAGGGGCGGCCAGTGCTACTACCTTCATAATAATACGGAAACCATTGAGCATAAGGCAATGCAGATTAAAAAAGCGCTGCCTGAAGCTAGGATAGGGATTGCTCATGGAAAGATGAGTGAGGAACAGCTGTCGCAGGTCTGGAATGATTTGCTTGCCGGGGATATAGATATTCTGGTCTGCACAACGATTATTGAAACGGGTGTAGACGTTCCGAATTGTAATACCCTTATTATTGAAAATGCTGACAGAATGGGGCTTGCACAGCTTCACCAAATCAGGGGAAGAGTAGGGCGTTCATCAAGAAGAGCATATGCATATTTTACCTTTACAAGGGGTAAGGAGCTTACGGATATTGCCACAAGAAGGCTTGAAGCCATCAGGGAATATACTGAATTTGGTTCAGGCTTTAAAATAGCTATGCGTGATTTGGAAATCCGCGGTGCAGGTTCACTTTTAGGCAACAGACAGCATGGACATATGGAGGCTGTTGGCTATGATATGTATCTTAAACTCCTGGAAGAAGCAGTTGCTATGGAAAAGGGTGAACTTAAGGAAACGGAAGAGCCAAATGAAAAGGATTGCCTTATTGATGTTGCAATTGATGCCCATATTCCGGAGGAATATATTGTGTCCACAGCACAGCGGCTTGCTGTTTATAAACGTATTGCAAATATTAAAAATGATGCAGATGCAAACGATGTTTATGATGAATTGACAGACCGTTTCGGTGCACCGCCGTCAGCAGTATGGGGACTTATTGAAATTGCACTTTTAAGAAATATGGCATTGCAGCTGGGCATTTCGGAAATTGTTCAGCGTAATGGTTCTATTCTGTTTTATAATCAGGATGTAAATATAAAAACGGTTGCAATACTCAATGCGTTTATGAAAGGGCGCGTTACCTTGTCAGCGGGGAAAAAACCATACATTGCGGTTAAATTAAGCAATGAGGAGTCAAATATTGAGACTTTGCGTGATTCGCTTAAAATAATGCAGCAGGCAAAGGAGCATATGAATGAAATACCTCAAATATAAAAAAGCAAGGGGATTTTAATTTGGATAATAATATAAAAGATGAAATGCAGGAACTTGAAAACTGGCTTGCAGATCCTCACGAGTTTGGTCATAAGCCTTTTAAGATTGAATACACAAATCACTTTGTTGACGAGGACGGAATTTCCTGCACGATTTTTAAATTCAAAAAGAATTTAACAGGTAAGTGGCTTTTAGGAATAGTCAGCGAGTCAGGCACATTCAGCGAAATGGGTTTATACAGACGTGAAAGTGAAATAGAGGATGCAAAGCAAATTCTTGATATGCTGAAAAGCTACTGGAAAAGTCGGGCTGAATATTTCAATCTGCAATAATTATTCATTTTCATAATTTATGAAATAAAAAACGTTAACCTTCGGAATACCCTTGGGTTAACGTTTTTGTTTTTGTTATATTGTGACTGATTAGTCGTTTGGAATAAATGCCTTATGAACTGCACTAACAGCTCTGTCAGCCTCATCGGCATCAATGATAACTGAAATCTTGATTTCAGAGGTTGAAATCATCTGAATATTGATGCTTGATTCATAAAGTGCCTCAAACATTTTTGAAGCTGTGCCCGGGTGAGATTCCATACCTGCACCAACGATTGATACCTTTGCAACCTCGGTGTTGCAAACGATTTTGCAGTTGTCAAGCATATCCTCAAGAAGCTCAACAGCTAAAGGTCCGTTTTCCTTATTAACTGTGAAAACAATGTCCTTTGTGCCATCTCTGCCAAATGACTGAAGAATAATATCAACATTTATATTCTTTGATGAAAGCTTTGAAAAGATTTTGAAAGCGATACCCGGGGTATCCTGTAAATTGAGAATTGAAACAAGTGCAACATCCTTATCTTTTGTTACACCGCGAATTAACATTTTTTCCATTTTAGCTGTCTCCTTAACAATAGTACCCGGAATTGGGTTGAGTGATGAAAGAACTTCAAGCTCTACGCCGTATTTTTTTGCCATTTCAACCGAACGGTTGTTGAGCACCTGTGCACCTAAAGTTGCAAGCTCAAGCATTTCGTCATAAGTAATATCCTTAAGCTTTTTAGCACCCTCAACCTTTCTTGGGTCTGCAGTATAAACACCCTCAACATCCGTGTAAATCTGGCATCTGTCAGCCTTAAGTGCTGCTGCAATTGCTACTGCAGAGGTGTCTGAACCGCCGCGTCCAAGTGTTGTAAGATCATCATATCTGTTAATACCCTGGAATCCTGCAACAACAACAATGTTGTGCTTTGCAATTTCTGCCTGAAGGCGGTTAGGCTTTATGTTTTTAATTCTTGCAGAGGTGTAAATTGAGTTTGTGTTGAAGCCTGCCTGCCAGCCTAAAAGGCTGATAACGGGAAATCCGAGCTTTTCAATTGCCATTGCAAGAAGTGAAATTGAAATCTGCTCGCCTGCTGTAAGGAGCTGGTCCATTTCTCTCTTTGCAGCATTGGGATTAATCTCGTTTGCTTTTTCAATTAAATCGTCTGTCGTGTCACCCTGTGCAGATACTACAACAATTACGTCGTTACCTTGTTTGTAAGTATCCGTAACAATACGGGCAACATTCATAACTCGCTCGGCATTTGCTACAGATGAGCCGCCGAACTTCTGAACAATAAGTCCCATAGTTTGTAAAATCCTCCTCTATTAATAGTTTGTAACTTTAATTATATTAATTACCTCGATATCAGCAAGCTTTTCCTTAAGCTCATTTTCAGTCATATCGTCGGTAATAAATGCTACTTCGTCCGATGGCTGACCTTTTCTTGAAAGGTACTTAACCTCGGTAAATGTGCTGTTGATTTTTGTGCATTCAGCCTTTGCTCTTACATAGAATGGCATTTTTATGCGGCTTTTATAGTCAACAACATAATCCTCTTCGCCTGCACCCCAGCCGAAAATCTTTTTCCTTTCGGTATGCTTTGCGCAGTCGATAACATCGGCAACTACTGCAGATGCAGTCGGCAGCTTGCCGGCACCCGGTCCGTAGAAGCATACATCGCCTACAGCGTCGCCCCTTACAAGAATTGCATTGAATACGTCTTTAACAGATGCAAGCTGTGAGCCGTTGTAAACAACTGCAGGGCTTACAAATGCGGCAATTTCGTCGTCATTGATATATTTAATCTGACCCAGAAGTTTGATTACGCCGTTTGCTGAATTGATATATGAAACGTCCTCAAGTGTGATATTGGTTATACCCTCGGTTTCAACCTGTGAAGGATAAACGTGCTTGCCAAAAGCAAGAGAAGCAAGAATACAAACCTTGCGGCATGCATCGTGGCCTTCAACGTCAGCAGTCGGATCTTTTTCGGCATAGCCTTTATCCTGTGCGATTTTCAGTGCATCGGCAAAAGACATACCCTCTTCAATCATCATAGTGAGGATGAAGTTTGTTGTGCCGTTAAGAATACCTGCAACACCTTCAATATTGTTTGCTGCAAGACATTGTGTAAGTGGTCTTATAATAGGAATGCCACCGCCTACAGATGCTTCAAAAAGATAGTTTACGCCATTTTCTTCTGCTGTCTGAAGAAGCTCAAGTCCTTTTTGCGCAACAAGCTCTTTGTTGGAAGTAACAACGCTTTTGCCAGCTTTAAGAAGCTTTGTTGTAAAATCAAAAGCAGGGTTAACACCGCCCATTGTTTCTGCAACAATCTTTATTTCTTCGTCATTTAAGATGTCGTTAAAATCTTTTGTGAACAAATCCTTGTGCACATCGTCCGGGAAATCACGCAAATCAAGAATGCGTGAAACCTCAAGCTTTTCACCGCCTATGCGTTTTGGTATTACATTGCTGTGTGATTCAATCACTTCAACCACACCGGAACCTACTGTTCCGTAACCCATAACTGCAACTTTCATATTTAACCTCCTGTGTAATGTGTTATTCTTTGCCGAGTTCATTGCCTAATGAAACAGAATTAACACCTTGTATGTTTTCTATATTAATTAACAAATTTTGTGTGCTTACTTTCATCTCGGTAGCTCTGACCGTAACCGAAATATCTGCAACGGAATTTACAGGAACGCTTTGGCTGACAGATAAAACATTTGCACCTGCAACATAAAGCTCGTTCATAAGGGCAGACAAAACACCTGCATTATCCTTAAGCTTTGCGTTAATTGTTATGGTTTCATCATTATTATCTGTGTTGTATTCAAATATTGCGTCCTTGTATTTATAATATGCACTGCGTGAAATACCTGCCATTTTGATAGCCTGTGATGCAGATTTCGCCTCGCCGGAGGCAATATAATTTTTTGCCTCTATTACCTTTGAATAAACCGGCGGAAGAATGCTTGAATTAACTAAATAGTAATTTACTTTAGCCATTTAAAATTGTCCTCCACACGCGTACAGTTGTTTTACTGCGAAAAACACTTTAATATATTAACAAAAAAATCCAAAAGTATCAACCCCTAATTTAAAAAAATTATTAATAAATTGTATTTCCCCTTGATAAATGCATTTTATTGAATTAGAATAATATTAATAATCTGTTGTGGATACCCTCTTTTATGCAGGGGTATTATTTATAAATAAAGGAAGTTAAATTATGACAGAAAAGGTAAAAAGAAGAAGAGATACGATAATTAATGTTGCCTTTATTGCAATTGTTTTGGGTATTATTTATTTGTTTTTCAGATATTGCTTTGGTGTTACGGCACCGTTTATTCTTTCTTTTTTCTTTGCAGTTTTGCTGCAAAGGCCCTTAAGGTGGCTTGATAAAAAAACAAATAATAAGTGCCATGCATTCTGGTCAATATTGCTGGTGTTTCTTTCACTTGTTATAATATTGGGTCCTGTTATTTTGCTTTTGGCACTTCTGGGCAGGGAAATCGGCAATTTTATAAGCTTTCTTACAGAGCAGATGAACGATTTTCCAACGCTTTTATCTACCCTTGAAAGAGAGATTTTAGGCTTTTTAAAATTTTTGCCGGATAGTGTTTATACAACGGTTTCGGATTCAATTACCGATGTGTTCGGCAGGATGATTAATAATTTTGACTTGGGTGAGCTTGGTATTGATATGAAGTCAATTACTTCAGGCGTTACTACAGGTATCAGCGGTGTTTATAGTGTGGTTAAGAATATTCCTTCAGCATTGATAAGCATAGTAATAGGTATTGTTGCATGGATTTTCTTCACAAAGGATTATAGGCATATTGTTCATTTTATAAAACTTCAGTTGCCTGAAAGCAGAAAAAATCTTTTGGGTGAAGTTAAGCAGATTTTCTCCCACACGGTATTAAAAATGATAAGAGCATATGGACTTATCATGCTCATAACCTTTGGCGAGTTGTTTTTGGGTCTTACGATTCTCAACTTAATCGGTGTGTCCGATAACGGATATATTGCAATAATAGCGCTTGCAATTGCTGTATTTGATATTTTACCTGTAGCAGGTTCAGGCGGCATTCTCATCCCTTGGGCAATTATCAGCCTGATTTTGGGTAATACGGGGCAGGCAATAGGCCTTATGGTTATTTATGTTGTAATTTCTGTTATAAGACAGTATATTGAACCTAAAATTGTGGGCACATCACTGGGCGTTCATCCGCTTGTTACCCTTGCAGGCCTGTATTTCGGATTAAAGCTGTTCGGCTTTATGGGTATGTTTATTGTTCCGCTTGCTGTTATGACAATAAAAGCATTTAATGATGCAGGCAGAATTCATCTTTATAATTCACCTGACAGAAATTAATGTTATCATTATGACTATATTTTGCATCCCCAAAGTTCAAAATCTTTGGGGATGTTTTTCTTTTGTTTTATTTTAACAACGAATATATTATCTTCTATATAAAAAACCGGATTGAACTAAAGCTTTAGTTCAATCCGGTTGATTTTTTGATTTTATTTGAGCAGGGAGCGATACATTTTAATGTATTCGTTTGCGCTCTTGCCCCAGCTCATATCGCAGTCGAGTGCACGTTTAACAAGAACATGCCAGCCCTCGCTGTGGTATGCATCAACAGCACGGTAAATGGCACCAAGCATATCGTATGCATCGTAAGATTTGAAGGTGAAGCCGTTACCCTCACCATCGCCGCAGTCGGTAATTGAATCCTTAAGACCACCGGTCTCACGGATGATTGGAAGGGTTCCGTATCTTAATGAAACCATTTGTGAAAGACCGCATGGTTCGGATTTACTCGGCATTAAGAATAAGTCTGCACCTGCATAGATTTTTCTTGCCAAATCGGGAACAAAGCCGATTGTAATGCCTACCTTATCCGGGTATTTATCATGCAGATAGCGGAAGTAATTTTCATACTGCCATTCGCCGCTGCCCAAAACGACATACTGAATATTGCGCTCACAAAGGCTCTTTTCAAGCACTACCTTCATAAGGTCAACGCCCTTATGGCCTACAAGTCTTGTAACAATACCTACAACAGGCGTATCTGCGCTGACAGTCATTCCCATCATTTTTTGCAGTTCTTCCTTGTTTTTAGCCTTGTTTGAAAAATCCTCTGCATTATAATTTGCCCAGATGTCCTTGTCCGTTTCAGGGTCATAGCCGTCAGTATCAATGCCGTTTAAAATACCGCAAAGCTTCCAGCTGCGCTGATTAAGTATCGGGTCAAGTCCATGGCTGAACCATGGGTCAAGTATTTCTTTTGCATATGTCGGTGAAACCGTGGTAACCTTATTTGCACACTCAATGCCTGCCTTCATAAAGTTAACAAGTCCATCATAAAGGATTAAGTTGTTATCCTCCGGTGCAATGCCGAGAACATCATTTAAGAGCTCATCGCCGTATTTACCCTGATACTGAATGTTGTGGATTGTGAAAACAGTTTTAATGTTTTCAAATCCCATTCTGTTTGCATAATAGCAGCTGTAATAAAGAGGAGTAAGCGCACTCTGCCAGTCATTACAGTGAATGATATCCGGTTTCCAGTCGATAACGGGGATGATTTCCAGTGCTGCTCTTGCAAAGAATGCAAAACGCTCAGCATCATCATAGTGACCGTAAATTCCGTCACGCTTGAAATAATACTGATTATCAAGGAAATAGTAAATAACGCCGTTTGCTTTTGCCTCAAAAATTCCGCAGTACTGTCTTCTCCATGAAACAGGAACAGAAATAGAGGTAATAAATTTCATTTTATCCTTATATTCCTGTTTGATGCTGTCGTAGAGCGGCATAACCACACGGCAGCCAATTAGTCTTTTTCTCAATGCAACGGGAAGGGAACCGGCAACATCACCAAGTCCTCCCGAAGCCATAAACGGAAGCGCCTCGGAGGCAACGTATAAAACCTTCATTTGTAATTACCTCCTACACTCTTGTGTTTTTGCTTAAGCAGATAGGGAATGTTGCTGCACCTGAAAGCTCAACTCCATCCTTAATGCTTACGTTTTTATCTGCAATCACGCAGTTTACTTTTGTTTTTTCGCCTACAATTGTATCCTGCATAAGGATTGAATCCTTAACAACAGTATCTTTGCCGATTTTTACGCCCTTGAAGATAATGCAGTTTTCAACTTTTCCTTCAATGATGCATCCGTCTGCCACAAGAGAATTTTTCAGTGAAGAATCCGGACCGTAAAGAGTAGGCATATCGTCACGCTCTTTTGTGGAAATAGGGTGTTTGAACAGCTTTTTCCTGTTGTCCTTTTCAAGCAAGGACATTGAAATATCATAGTAGCTCTGGATAGAATCCACAGTACCTACAAAGCAATCTGTTGCATCAAAAGCGTGTATTTTCAAATTTTTAATGTTGGACATTATGATGTTGCGCTGGTATGAGATTTCATTTTTAGAATGTGCCGTTGTTACAAGCGTTTCCAGAAGATATTTTTTCATAATCATAATGTTGCATGAATAAAATACTTCTTCATCTGTCTTTTTGTCGAGACTCATCTCAGTGATTCTGCCGTTTTTCTCAACCTTGTCAAAGGTGAGCACAGAGCCGATATTCTTAGGCGTTTTGCCTCTTACACCTAAAATTGTAATGTCTGCACCGCTTTCCTCGTGGGCATCAAATAATTCTCTGTAATCTGCTGAAACGACGTGGTTGCAGTCAGACATAAGAACATAGTCCTGATTTGACTGACGGAGAAAATTCATATTGCCGTAAATTGCATCAATTCTGTTTCCCCACATTGTGGCACTGCCGATTGAAAAAGGAGGCAGAAGATAAAGACCGTCTGTCTTTCTGCTCAGATCCCAAGGCTTACCTGTTCCCACGTGGTCCATAAGTGACTGGAAATTTGCGTTTGTTACCACACCGATTTTTGCAATTCCGCTGTCAACCATATTTGAAAGAGGAAAGTCAATCAGACGAAAGCGTGAGCAAAACGGAACGGAGCCCATTGTTCTCATAGCTGTGAGGGAGTCAAGAGCCTCCTCATGAATATTTGCAAATACAATACCTAAAACTTTTTTACCGTTCATTGACTTATACCTCCTCTCCTGATTTTACCATTACTCCGGGTGCTACATATTTTCCTTTTGTAATCGTGGCACCGGCGCCGATTACCGGGATTCCCCATTCTTCAGGGTTTTCAAGCTGTTCGGGAATTTCACCGATTTTAGCATCCTCTTCAATCACTGCATTTTCTGCAACGATGGAATAGTAAACCTTAGCACCCTTTTTAATAACTGCACCGGGCATGATTACACTGTACTTAACATCAGCATCTTCCTCAATGACAACGTTTGATGATACCACGCTGTAATCAACGTCGCCCTCAATCTCACAGCCTTCGCTGATTGATGAATTTTCAACAACAGCATTTTTGCCTATGTAGTGCGGCGGAGCCATAGGGTTTCTTGAATAAATTCTCCAGCTTGTATCGCTTAAATCAAGGTCAACGTTTGGATTGATGATATCCAGATTTGCTTCCCAGAGTGAGTCAATTGTTCCTACATCCTTCCAGTAGCCCTTGAATGGGAATGCAAACATCCTCTCACCTGCATCAAGCATTGTAGGAATGATGTTTTTGCCAAAATCGTTTGAAGAGCCTTCCGTGTTTTCATCCTGAATAAGATATTGCTTAAGCTTATCCCAGCTGAATACATAAACGCCCATTGAAGCCTTGTTGCTCTTTGGCTTTTCAGGCTTCTCTGCAAATTCATAAATTTCATCGTTGTCCTTTGTTGCAAGGATACCGAAACGTGAAGCCTCTTCCCAAGGTACTTCAAGTACTGCTATGGTACAGGCTGCATCGTTCTTTTTGTGAAAATCAACCATTTTTGCATAATCCATTTTATAAATATGGTCACCTGAGAGGATAACAACATATTCAGGATCATATTTTTCAATAAAATTGATGTTCTGGTAGATTGCGTTTGCAGTGCCTTTATACCATTCTGCACCGCCGATTGCCTCGTATGGTGAAAGAACGTGAATTCCTCCCTGCTGACGGTCAAGATCCCAGGGCTGACCATTGCCAAGATAATCATTAAGCTCCAAAGGCTGATACTGTGTTAAAACACCTACGGTATAAATACCGCTGTTAACGCAGTTTGAAAGCGGAAAATCAATGATTCTGTAATTGCCGCCGTAAGGTACAGCCGGCTTTGCAATGTTTTTTGTCAGAACTCCCAGTCGGCTGCCCTGACCGCCTGCAAGCAGCATTGCAACAACGTTTGATTTGTGTGCCATTTTTTATCTCCTTTAGTTTTTCTTTTTTGTTTCTTTTTTCTCAAGATATATTGCGGAAAGTCCATTCAGCTTAACACCTATGCTGTAGTCTAAACCATGCATAGGATTTTTTCTTGCTTTATAAGTACCGGATATACGGCTTTTTGTGCCGCCGTATTTTTCAAGGCTTGTGTCCATAACCACCTTGTATGAAGCGTTTTCAGGAACTCCGATTTTGTATTCATCAAAACAATTCGGAGTAAAGTTAAATATTGCAATCAGCTCTTTGCCGGTTTTATCAATTCTTCTGAAAGCGATAATGGAATTTGCATTGTCCTCGCTTGATATCCACTGGAAGCCCTCCCAGCTGTAATCAATCTCCCAAAGTGCAGAATGTTTTTTATAAAATATGTTTAATTCTTTTGTGAAAGTCAAAAGCATTTTTCTATGCTTTTCATAATCCAGCAGCAGCCAGTCAAGTCCCTGCTTGTAGTTCCACTCAATGAATTGTCCAAATTCACTGCCCATAAATAACAGCTTTTTTCCGGGATGAGCAAACATATATGCAAGGAAGAGGCGCAAGCCGTCGAACTTCATATCGTAGTCGCCCGGCATCTTATTTATAAGACTTGCCTTGCCGTGTACAACCTCATCGTGGCTGATAGGTAAAACAAAGTTTTCGCTGAAAGCATAGAAAAAGCTGAAAGTAATGCAGCTGTGATTCCCTTTTCTGAAAAGAGGATCCATAGAAGTATAGCGAAGCATATCATTCATCCAGCCCATATTCCACTTGAAGTTGAAACCGAGACCGCCTATGTCGGTAGGCATTGTAATCATCGGCCAGGCTGTTGATTCCTCAGCAATCATCATTACCTCAGGGTGTTCGCTGAACATTGCACAGTTGAGCTCCTTGAAAAATTCAACTGCCTCAAGATTTTCACGTCCGCCGTTTTTGTTCGGTGTCCATTCTCCGTTTTCTCTGCCGTAGTCAAGATAAAGCATGGATGCTACTGCATCAACTCGCAGGCCGTCAAAATGGAATTTATCAACCCAGTACATAGCTGATGAAATCAGGAAGGATTTAACCTCGCTCTTGCCGTAATCAAAAACTCTTGTTCCCCATTCCTTGTGTTCACCTTTTTTTAGATCGGAATATTCGTAGGTGCACTCTCCGTCAAATTCGTAAAGACCGTATGCATCTTTAGGGAAATGTGCAGGTACCCAGTCAAGAATCACTCCGATTTCAGCCTTATGGCATTCTTCAATGAAATATTTTAAATCATCGGGTGTGCCATAGCGTGAGGTTGGTGCAAAATATCCTGTAACCTGATATCCCCATGAACCGTCGAAAGGATATTCCGTAAGCGGCATCATTTCGATATGTGTGTAGCCCATATCCTTTACGTAGGGAATAAGCTCATCCGCCATTTGCCTGTATGAAAGAAATTCGCCGTTTTCATGCTGTTTCCACGAGCCGAAATGAATTTCATATATGTTGACAGGCTTTTCAAGAATGTTGTCACTCTTTGATTTTTCGTACCACTTGCTGTCTTTCCATTTGTATTTTTCGCTTGCATAAACCTTTGAGGCTGTGCCCGGTCTGGTTTCCGCATGAAAAGCATATGGATCAGCTTTCATATTTACGCCGCCGCTTTTCGTTTTGATTGCATATTTGTAGCAATCGTAAACAAGAACCTCGTCAATTTCAGTTTCCCAGATGCCGTCGGAAATTTCTGTCATAACATTATCGTTTTCATTCCAGCCGTTAAAGTCACCAACAACCGAAACGCTGATTGCGTGCGGTGCCCAAACTCTGAAAACAAAGCGGTCACCTTTTATCCTATGACATCCAAAGAATTCATATGCTTTATAATTTTTCCCGCCGTGAAAAAGATACAAAGGAAATTCATACTCCTTCTTCAATTTCTCCATTTCAATTCATCTCCTTTGCAGCCAAACCTGCTTTTGAACATATTATTAATGATATAATAACATCTTTACGTTGATTAATCAAGTTATTTTTGGTTAGTTTGTTACAAAAAAATATGTTTCAAATAAAAAATATGTATAAAATGTTGCAAAAAATGCACATATCTAAATCGCTGAAAAATAATAAAAGCAATCATATTTTTAGTATTGAACAAATATGCTTACATATGATATAATACATATAATTATTGTTTGGGGGACGCAAGATTAATGAAAAGTATTATAATTGCCTATCCCGCAAAGGATATTGCGCTGAAAATGCGTGCTATGCTTGAGAGCGAAGGCTACCATGTTTCCTTTGTGTGTGCAACGGGTGCCAGCGTTTTGAGCATTGCACATAATTTAAACGAGGGCGTTATAATCTGCACTTCAATTTTAAGCGATATGAGTGCCGGCGTTATTGCTGAAAATCTGCCCCCGGGATTTGACATTATTGCACTTTGCAAAAACGGTAAAGAGGATTATATGGGCAATATTATAAATCTGCCTCTTCCGGTAAACAGGGATGAATTTTTACATACTGTTGCTGTGCTTGTAAGCACACGTTCTTCATTTACAAAGCGAAATACAAGCGAAAGCGAAATTTTATCAAATGCCAAGCTGATATTGATGAACAGCAGGGATATCAGTGAAAGCCAGGCTCATAAGTATTTACAAACAGAAAGTATGAGAACGGGTAAAAAGCTTGTTGATTTGGCAAAAGAGATTATTAATGGCTTCACAGAATAGCGAAAGGATTTGTTGTTATGGAATTTACCAAAATGCATGGCTGCGGTAATGATTATATATATATTGACTGTTTTAAAGAAAATGTCGAAAACGAGCAGGAGGCAGCAAAATTTTTATCAGACCGCCACTTCGGTGTAGGCGGCGATGGTATGGTGCTGATTAAAAAAGGTGTTAAAGCTGATTTTGAAATGGTGATGTATAATGCCGACGGTTCAAGGGCTGAAATGTGCGGTAATGCAATAAGATGTGTTGCAAAATATGTTTATGATAACCAATATACAGATAAAACAAGTTTTTCAATTGAGTCTATGGGGGCTGTGAAATATATTGATGTTGCTGTTTCAGACGGTAAGGTCACAGCAGCAAAGGTTGATATGGGTGTGCCGATTTTAATTTCAGGTGATATTCCGGTTATAAGCAAAATGGAAAAGGTAATCGGCGAAAAAATCACCATTGGCGGCAGAGAATTCAAAATGACCTGTGTCTCAATGGGGAATCCGCACGCTGTTATGTTTATTAATGAAAGTCCTAAGGATTTTGATTTGAATTATTATGGTGCTTTGTTTGAGAGCAATACCGATGTTTTTCCTGACAGAGTAAATGCTGAGTTTGCAAGAGTGGTAGACAGAAAAAATATTGAAATGCGTGTTTACGAACGCGGCACAGGAGAAACACTTGCCTGTGGTACGGGTACCTGTGCAACGGTGGTTGCTGCCATACTTAACGGTTTGGTGGATCATGATGTTACGGTTCACCTTTTGGGCGGCGATTTAAAAATTCATTGGAGCGGCAACGAGCAGGATAGTGTGTTTATGACAGGTCCTGCCACATATGTTTTCTCCGGAAAAATAGAATTGTGATTTAGAATAATGTTTTAGCATTTTAAAATTAAAGAATGGAGGTAAATTATATGAAAATTAATGAAAATTTTTTGAAAATTGAGTCAAGCTATCTTTTCTCAACTGTTGCAAAGAAGCAGAGAGAATATCAGGCTGCTCACCCTGAGGTTGATGTAATCCGCCTTTCAATCGGTGATGTAACAAAGCCGCTTGCACCTGTGGTTATTGAGGCTATGCATAAAGCCGTTGATGAAATGGCAAGCGAGGATACCTTCAGAGGTTATCCGCCTGAGTATGGATATGATTTCATTCTTGAGGCAATTCAGAAGCATGATTATGCTGACAGAGGAATTGATATTGCTAAGGATGAAATATTCCTTTCAGATGGTGCGAAATCAGACTGCGGCAATATCGGCGATATTTTTGATGTTGATAATAAGGTTGCAATCTGCGACCCTGTTTACCCTGTATATGTTGATACAAATGTTATGGCAGGCAGAAGCGGTGATAAAAATGAAGACGGCTTATGGTCAAACATCATTTATATGCCCTGTACTGCTGAAAACAATTTCACACCCGACATTCCTGAAGAAATTCCGGATGTAATTTATCTTTGCTTCCCGAACAATCCTACAGGCATGGTTGCTACAAGAGAGCAGCTTAAGAAGTGGGTTGATTTTGCAAATGCGCATAATTCATTGATTTTATTTGATTCTGCTTATGAAGCTTTTGTAGTTGAGGATGATATTCCTAAATCCATTTATGAGATTGAGGGCGCTAAAACCTGTGCTATTGAGCTTCGCTCATTCTCAAAGACAGCAGGCTTTACAGGTATGCGCTGCGGTTATACTGTAGTTCCTAAGGACTTGAAGTTTAATGGGACAAGCCTTAATCCTATGTGGGCCCGCCGTCAGGCTACAAAGTTCAATGGTGTATCCTATATCACGCAGAGAGCTGCTGAGGCAATTTATACAGAAGAGGGTCAGAAGCAGATTAAAGAGGCTCTTTCCTATTATCAGAAGAATGCAAGAGTTATTTATGATGGACTTTGCGACGCAGGCTTTGCGTGCTACGGCGGAGTGAATTCACCATATGTTTGGCTGAAAGTTCCTGAAGGCTATACTTCTTGGGAATTTTTTGATGAGCTTCTTGATAAGTGTCAGGTTGTAGGTACTCCCGGTTCAGGATTTGGTCCTGCCGGTGAGGGATATTTTCGTTTAACCTCTTTCGGTAACGCTGAAAAAACCATTGAAGCAATCGAAAGAATTAAAGCTGTATATAAAAAATAAGCGAATATAAAGGAGAAATAAGTTATGAAAAAGACAGAACAGCTCTATGAGGGCAAGGCAAAAAAAGTTTGGGCAACAGAAGACCCTAATGTTGTAATCGTTGATTACAAGGACGATGCAACTGCATTCAACGGCCTTAAAAAAGGCACAATCGTTGGTAAGGGTGTTGTCAACAATAAAATGTCAAACTATCTTATGCAGATTCTTGAGAAGAAGGGTGTTCCTACTCACTTTGTTGAGGAACTTTCAGACAGAGAAACAGCTGTTAAAAAGGTAACAATCGTTCCCCTTGAAGTTATTATTCGTAACCGTGCAGCAGGCTCAATCTGTAAGAGATTAGGTCTTGAAGAGGGTATGGATTTTATTTGTCCTTCCATTGAATTTTCATACAAGGATGATGATCTCGGCGATCCGCTTATCAATGGTTATCACGCTGTTTCCTGCGGCTTTGCTACTCAGGAGGATGTTGATACAATCAAAAAAATGGCATTCACAGTAAATGATGTTCTTAAAGAGTACTTTGCATCAATCGGTGTTGAGCTTATCGATTTCAAGCTTGAGTTTGGTAAAACATCAGACGGTACAATCGTTCTTGCTGATGAAATCAGCCCTGATACCTGCCGTTTCTGGGATATTGAAACACACGAAAAACTTGACAAGGACCGTTTCCGCAGAGATATGGGCGGTGTAGAAGATGCATATGCTGAAATGATGAAGAGAGTAGGTCTTGACTAATGTCGAATAACACATATAATTCACCTTTTAATGCTCGTTATGCATCAAAGGAGATGCAGTATATTTATTCTCCTGATTTTAAATTCAAAACCTGGAGAAAGCTTTGGATTGCTCTTGCTGAAACAGAGAACGAGCTTGGTCTCAATGTAACACAGGAACAGATTGATGAGCTTAAGACACACGCTGAGGACATCAACTATGAGGTTGCACAGGAGTATGAAAAGAAATTCCGTCACGATGTAATGAGCCATGTTCACGCTTACGGTGAGCAGTGCCCGAATGCAAAGGGTATTATTCATCTTGGTGCAACAAGTTGCTATGTTGGTGACAATACCGACGTGATTACAATGCGTGAGGCACTTTTGCTTATCAAGAAAAAGCTTGTTAATGCAATTTCTTCAGTAGCAAAATTTGCTGATGAATATAAGGATATGCCGTGCCTTGGTTTTACCCATTTTCAGCCTGCTCAGCCTACTACCGTAGGTAAGCGAGCAACACTCTGGCTTATGGATCTGGTAATGGATTACGAGGAAATCTGCCACGTAATTGATTCTCTTATGCTTTTAGGCTCAAAGGGTACAACAGGTACACAGGCATCCTTCCTCGAACTGTTTGACGGCGACCACGAAAAGTGCAAGGAGCTTGACAGAAAGATTGCTGAAAAAATGGGCTTCAAGGCCTGCTTCCCTGTCAGCGGACAAACCTATGCAAGAAAGCTTGATACAATTGTATGCAATTGTCTTGGCTTGATTGCGCAGTCCTGCTGCAAGTTTTCAAATGATTTAAGACTTCTTCAGAATCTTAAGGAAATAGAGGAGCCGTTTGAGAAAAATCAGATTGGTTCTTCCGCTATGGCGTATAAGCGCAATCCAATGAGAAGTGAACGTATTGCATCCCTTTCACGCTATGTTATGATTGATGCTTTGAATCCGGCCTGGACTGCATCTGCACAATGGTTTGAAAGAACACTTGATGATTCGGCAAACAAGCGTGTATCTGTAGCTGAAGCTTTTCTTGCAACAGATGGTATTCTTGATTTATATATCAATGTTACTTCAGGTCTTGTGGTTTATCCAAAGGTAATTGAAGCAAGACTTATGAGCGAACTTCCATTTATGGCTACTGAAAATATTATGATGGATGCCGTAAAGAAGGGTGGAGACCGTCAGGAGCTCCACGAAAAAATCCGTCAGCACTCAATGGCAGCAGGTGCCGTTGTTAAGGTTGAGGGCGGACAGAATGACCTTGTTGACCGTATTGCAGCTGATCCTGCATTTATGACAACGAAGGAGGAAATTCTTGCCATTCTCAAGCCTGCTAATTTCGTTGGCAGAGCACCGCAGCAGACAGCTGATTTCCTTAAAGAAACAGTTGCACCTATCCTTGAAAAAGAAAAGGATTTGCTTGGAGTAAGTGTTGAAATCAATGTTTAATTAAATATTGGTTTACCGGTACAAATTGAAAAAATATAAAACCCTCTTGTTTAGTTGAGGTGTCACAACGAAGTAAACCGCGAACAAAAATGTTCGCGGTTCTTTTATTGTACAAACTATGTGTATCAAAATCCGATGCTTGCTATAGTATTACATTTACGATTTGCTCAATAAACTGGAATTAGAATTGCTCTATATCAAAACTTTCTGTCTTTAAATCACAATAATATCTGCCGCTTGCAGCAGTAAATTTTAAAACGCAATAATCTGGATCAGTTACACCTTTTTTATAAAACATTGTATCTCCCTTTTTCCAAATCATATTTTTAGTTTCTTGGTCTGTTAATACTTCCATTTTGCCTTTTAGCATAATGCCAACATATTTAATTAGTCCTTTATGATAAAAGTATATACTAGCATTAGAATTTTTTTATATTGTTTTACTCTCATAGATGAAGTATTAGTAGAAAAATAAAACTCTTTTAATCCATTTCTTTTTCTGGGCTTTAGCATAGCTTTTACATTAGGACAATTTTCATCATCAATAGAACATATAAAACTAACTTTTTGCTTGTCAATAATTTTTTCTATTTTCTTTAAATCCATAGAACATCATCTCACTCTCAAATTCCGATTTATCTGTTAATAAAATAATAGCATAAAATAAACCAAAGAACAATATTGTCCTTTGGTTTAAATTTTCGTTATAGAACCTACGCATTTCAAGAGGGTTTTATATTTATAATATTCGTTTTGTTATGTGGTTAGTATTACCAAACCCATACTATGCCGTTGTTTTCTAAAATTTCTATTAAGGTTTTCATTTCTGTTTTAGATAGAGAGCGATAATATTCATCACCATTTTCTGTTCTTATTAAAATATTATTACATCCGTCCGGTGAAGGGCATACAGTTACTTGTTGTTTGCCATTAGAAAATACAATTTCTACAGTATCAAAAAAACAAGCAGGCACATCAAATATGGTTGCAATATCAGTTATACTTTGCAGCGAACAAATTTTTTTAAGCGTTTTAATGTCGTTTTCATCCGTAATATCAATCTCTTTTTGCTTGCTGATTGATTCTGCATTTTCTGTGTCATAAAAGTCACAGTATCGGATTCTTATTTTGTCTGATTTTGCAAAAAGTGCATAAGTGTGCAAATGTGCAATATATGGACTGAAAATAATCAGTACAATAATTATAAGAATAACAGGGAAACAGAATTGACGTTTTTTAGATAGTTTTATCATTTTAAACTCCTTTACAGTTTATATTTTTATTATAAAACATATCCCGTAAGGAGCAAGGAACTGTAAGTGGAAAGGCTCTGCGTTTAGTGGATTTCAAGTGACAATATTAAAAATTAATATTGCTGCACCAAGTATGACAAGTACAACGCCGGTTACACGATTGAGTGTTTTCGGCTGTGCTTTATTTGCAAAAACGGCTGCAATTCTTGCCCATAAAAGAGTACTTAACGAACAGAAAATAAGAATCCACCAATCAGGTGCACCGCCGATGGCAAAATGGCTCAACGCACCTGTAAGTGCAGTAAATGTCATAACAAAAACACTTGTGCCAACAGCTGTTTTGAGCTCATAACCCAGCACCATTGTCAGCACAAACAGCATCATCATTCCACCGCCTGCACCTACAAAGCCACAGATAAATCCAACCATTGTTCCGCAAAGTGCAGAACGTATTATTTTTTGTGATGCAGTTGCGTTCTCAAGTCGGGACTTTGGCTCTGTAATAGGCTTTACAATGAATTTTATTCCCAGCATAAGGGTCATTACCATAGAAAAACCACCCATTGTATTGCTTGGAACAAGGCTTGAAATGTAGCTGCCCACCATTGTGAAAATCAAAACGAAAATCATCATTACAATTCCGTTTTTAATATCAAGATTTTTATTTTTTCCATAAGTGTAGGTTGAAACTGCGCTTGCTAAAACATCACTTGCCAAAGCAATTCCCACAGCCATATAAGGATCAACGCCTAAAAAGGTTATCAGTACAGGACTTATGACGGCAGCAGCACTCATACCTGCAAAGCCCGTTCCCAGTCCGGCACCTATTCCTGCAATAAAGCACACAATAAATTTTAAAAGCATTTTAATCACCTGTTTTCAATTATATTCATTTTTTGTTTTATGTCAAACAATACGGTATTTTGCAATTTTTCTTATGTTGCAATAGATTTGTTGGTAAAATAAGTCATATAAAATTGGTACATAACAACTTTATAAACAAATTAAATATAAAATATTAATTTAAAGTTAAATAAAAGTTAAAAATATATTGTTTTATTTTATTAAAGGTGATATAATTAACTGAAAAATATTATTTCTGGAAAAGGGGTTTTGTTATGGCAAAAACGAAAGCCGCAAGTGCTGAAAAGACAAGTAAAGCACCTGCGGAAAAAAAGTACATGAAGCCATCGGAGATTGTTACTTTCGGTATCGGCCTGTTCGGTGTAGCATTGCTTACAGGCTGGATGCCGGATTATACAACAACTTTCTTTGCTGACTTCGCATTCAAGGGCAAAGGCTTTGATTCGGCTACTCTTGCCGGCGTTGTAGAAACCGTATTCCTTATCGCAGGTTTTGTAGGTGCGATATGTGAGCTTATCATCGGTATTATGGTTGACAGAACAAAGTCAAAGCTTGGTAAGGTTAAGCCTTGGATTGGTTTTGGTGCAATTCCGCTTGCTATTATTTCAATGCTTGTTTTTGTTGCTCCAAGCACATCAAGCCTTACCGTTGCATCTGTTTGGATGATAATTATTTATTGCCTTTACACAGCTGTATCCTGCGCGGTTGAATCACCATCAAACTGCTTTGGTGCACTTTGTTCACCAAATCCATCTGAAAGAGGAGATGCAATTTCAATTGCTTCATTCCTTCGTTCAGTAGGTCAGTCAGGCGGCCAGGTAGTTATTATCGTTGTAGGTGCTATTATGAAGGCGCTTATGGGATCAGCAGCAGTTTAAGAATGCTGAGGGTCAGGGCCTTGACCTCATCATTTCTACAGCAGTATGTGCACTGGGAATGGTCATTTTTGTAATGATTTTCTTTGCGAACAACAAAGAGCGTGTTCCTTATACATCTGAAAAGGTTTCACTTGGTGAGTCAATCAAGCTTGTTTTCACAAACAAGAACCTTCTTATGGTTTCACTCACAAAGCTTGCAGGCTTCGGCAGAGGTGTATATGGCACAGTATCACTTTACATAGCAATTTATCTTTTGGGCTCAAAGGGATTAAAGCTTGCTCTTATGCTTCCTATGGGTATCGGTACAGCCGTTGGTATGCTTATTGTAAAGGCAGTTCTTAAGAAATTCTCAACTAAGAAAACATTTATTATTTTCTGTATTTATGGTGCAGTCATCACTTGCAATTCTGTTTACTTGTTTCAAAGGGCATCGGCTTTAATTCAGACACTTGTTGTTCCGTTCCTCATCCTCAATTTCTTCTGCGGTCTTCAGCACGGTAATACAAACGTAACACCGAATATTATGATTGCAGACTGTGTTGATGAAATGGAATATAAAACAGGTAAGCGCCAGGAGGGTCTGGCATATGCAGGATATGGTCTTTTCTCAAAGATTGCATCTGCATTTACAAAGTATCTTGGTCCATTCCTTGTTTATACATGGAGCCAGTATCAGTTCTCAAATGATCCAAACGTTGCATATGCATCACAGAATGATACAGTACTTTCTCGTTTCTTAATGGTTTATACCATTATTCCTGCAATATTTGTACTTCTTCAGGGTGTTCCGATTCTCTTCTACGACATGGTCGGCGAAAAGAAAGCAAGAATTACCGCTGCTCTTGCTGAAAAGAGAGCTAGTGAAGATGCAGCAGATGCAGCAGACGAGTCTGTTGATGAAATCGCTGAATAAGGAGGGGTAGAAATGGCTGATACAACTAAAGAAAAAAATGGCTTTAAAGCCGGTTTGTATGCTGTAGTAGCAGGTGTGGCTGTAGCTGCTGTTCTTGTTGTAATTACTGTATTTGCTTTTGCAACAAGATATACTGCTTTCTCTCCGGAAAAGGTTGCCCAGGCTTATACTGACACCATAGTTCAGACAGGTGACGGATATAACGCATACAAAAACACACTTGTTTCAAAGAATCATAAATATGGTAACTTCATCATCAATGCCTATATGCGTCCTTATGTTAATGATGGCGACGATGTTAAGCAGGCTGAATTTGTAGGCGAAGGTACCGAAGCCGAAATGAAAGCGATTGACGAAGTTTATGACACAATGTATGAATACTATGTTGAGCTTTTGAATACATATGGCTATGATGATTACGACGCTGTATTTTCAAATTATTTTGCAAAGCTTTCAGAGGTAAGAAAAGCTGTATACTGTGATGAGTATATGGATACTGAATTTATGTTTGGTGCTTTTGAAGCAAACGTATCAAGATACGGAAGATTCCTTACAGGTACTGATGAGGAGCTTGCACAGGACGGAAAAACAGTTATTCAGGAAAAAACAATTGGTAAATATCAGGAAATGTACGGTGAGGATTACAAGCTTACCTCTACTGTAAAAGATTGCCAGGAGCTTTCTGCTGATGAAGCAAAGGCTTATGTTGAAGAGTACAAGTCAAGAATCACTCCTGTTGCAGAATCAGGTGAAGCAAAGGCAGACAGCTTTGGCATTGCTGATGAAGATAAGAATACACCTAAATCAGATATGATTGGTGCTTTCAGTAATCTTGATTGCAGCGGCGATATTGATTCAGTTGCTAAATGTGTAGTTGAAGTTGCACTTGACAATGATGGCACCTGCGTAGCAACACAGGAGCTCTATGTTGTTAAAATCGGCAACAGCTGGTATGTTGATAATACCAATATTGATACATCAGCTCTTTATCTTGCAAAATAATCTGTAATGGATTTTTATAGATGAAGTTGTAAACCGAAAGGCGATTGCCTTTCGGTTTTTAACTGTCGATAAAGTGGACTGAACCACGCTGATAAATTAAATTTATGTAAATATTTGTGTTTAATGGGACAATGTTACATCATATCATTATGAATTAATGTATGTGAAATGCCGCAGAAACATTGAGTTCCTGCGGCATTTAGCGTTTTTTGTCTTTTGTTCACAAGCAGTACCATTGTACAGCAAAGTTCGCAAAAGGCAAAATTCAGTTCCATTTCTCAACAGCTAACAGCGTGCAGAAATTTATTATTTGACTTTTTCTGCACGCTGAAACCGAAAGGCGATTGCCTTTCGGTTTATTTTTTGTTCATTTATTAATATCGGATAAAAATTGAACCTCCCGATAATACCTTGTGGAGTTATCGGGAGGTTATTTATAGTTTGAATTGAAGCTTGACAGAAATATTCTAATTTGATTTTATGAATTTAAAGTAAAATTCAATTATATGGTTTAATTCAAATTGTGTGATTTGAGCATATCACAAATAAGTTTTTCAAGCTCATCCTTTTTGAAAACAGGCAGCGGTTCAATTATTGCATCTATGCAGCCTGCAACAGCAAATGTAATTGAGGAGATTTCATAATAATTTTCTTCTATTGTAAAACCGTTACTTTTTGAGATTGAACTTACAAGATTTTCTTTCAAAACTTTTATAGCAGGACCGCAGAAACTGCTGACTTTAAATTTGTAAAGATATTCAATCTGGTTTTCGACCTCATCCAGCAGCCTTTTAACTGCCGGTGCAGGATTACGTCTGATATCTTCATATTTGATTAATTTTGATATTTCCACAACTCCGTCCATTACGGTTTGAAAACAGCTTTGCAGGCAGTCGTCCATACTTTTGTAATGAAGATAAAATGTACTTTTGTTGATATCTGCTCTCTTACAAAGCTCCAAAACAGTTATTTTGGATGCGTCCTTTTCAACCATAAGATCAAGCATTGCATTAAATACGGCACTACGTGTTCTTTTTATTCTCCTGTCCATAATATCATCCTATAATACGATTTAAATATAGTTTTCCAATAGTTTAATTTTAACATAATCATTTGTATAAATCAATTGTGTGAAAAATATTCGGCGTATCGCCTAAATCGCTGTGCTGTTATTTGTATAAAAGCTCCAAACAAAGAGAATAAAATTCACAATTTATAACAAAAAATTATTGTATAATTTAAAATAAAATATTGTAATGTTGGTTTTTCTATTGTATAATAAAAAAGATAAATTTTAGTAATATTCATTAAGGGGGATATATAATGAGCGATTGTAAATGCTGTAATAACGGCGCATGGCTTAGAGGCAAAACTGTTATTGTAACAGGTGCTTCAGGCGGAATGGGTGCAGGAATTGCTGCAACATTAATTAAAAAACACGGCTGCAGAGTTGTAGGTGTAGCAAGAAGCGAAGCTAAAATGCTTAAATTTATTGAGGAACTTGGCCCAACATATGCAGAGCAGTTTTCATACAAATTGTTTGATGTTTCAAGTAAAGAAAGCTGGGAAAACTTTGCTAAAGAGCTTGAAGAGGAGGGTATTGTACCTTCTGTTCTTATCAATAATGCAGGTATTCTTCCTAAGTTCAAGAGATTTGACAGATATTCATATGAGGAAATTGAAAGAGCAATGAACATCAATTTCTATTCATGTGTTTATGGCGTAAAGACATTTTTACCTCTTCTCCTTGAGGAGGAGGATCCGGCAATTATCAATGTTGATTCATCAGCTGCTCTGATGACTCTTGCAGGCACATCAATGTACAGTGCATCAAAGGCTGCTCTTAAGGGCTTTACTGAAGCACTCAGAGTTGAGTTTAAGAATAAGATGTATGTCGGACTTGTTTGTCCCGGATTCACAAAGACAGATATTTTCCGTGACCAGAAGAATGATGGCGGCAAGGGTCAGAAGGTTATGGATATGATTTCTACCGATTGTGACCTTATGGTTAAGATGATTATGTTCGGTATTGCACATAAGAGACCTATGATGGTACACGGTCTGGATGCACACGCAATGTCCGTTTTCAACAGACTTCTTCCGGTTAAGGGTTCAGAGCTCTTCTCTCTTGTAATGAAGGTTGCTGATATTGATTTGTTCAACGATGTATTTAAAGATTAATTTATAAAAAAAGACGAAGCTGTCTGCAGCGGCGGCTTCGTCTTTTCTATGTTCAGGAGGCTTTTATATGGTTAATGATATTACTAAACAGAAGTATATGAATTTTAAAGAAATAGCAGCATATTCTTTAGGCCTTTTCGGATTTCAGGCAATTGTAGGTTTGCTTAATTCCTATCAGGCAGAATTTGACGGCTCAATTCTTGGTGTAAATGTAAGCGTGGTTGCAATTTTAATTCTCATTGCAAAAATCGTTTCTGCTGTAGCAGATCCGGTAGTTGGCAACCTTGTTGATCGTTCAAAAAGCAAGCACGGCAAATTCAAATCAATGATTATGTATTCAATCATTCCGCTTCTTGTTATGACTGCTGTAATCTTTATTGATGTGCCGTTCAAGAATAATACAACACTTACATATGTATGGATTTTTGTTACTTATTTGATTTGGAGCATAGCAATGACAATGGGCGATGTTCCTTCACAGGGTATTGCATCCGTGCTTACCCCTAACCCGACTGAAAGAACAAATGTGGTTTCTATTTCAAACACCTTCAAGCAGGTTGGTTTTTCTGCTTGTGTTGTTATAGTTCCTATTGTTTGTCTTATCATTCCGGGCGGTTCACAGGTTTTCGGATTTGAGGGTGATACAGATACGCCTATGATTGCACCTGAATATTTGGGTACTGCAATTTTAACAGCAGTTTTAGGCTGTGCTCTTTTTGCTCTTATTCCGCTCATTAATAAGGAAAGAGTTACAAATACTTCAACAGAAAAAACAACGGCTAAAGATATGGTTAATGCGCTTAAGAATAATAAACCATTTATGCTTGTTATTATTTCTTATTTCCTTGGTTTTGGCCGTCAGATGGCAATGGGTATTCAGGTTCAGGCTGCAACAGTTATTTTAGGTTCACAGAATCTTGTTGCTGTACTCGGCATTGTTACTGCTGTAGGCTCAATGATTTCAATGGCGCTCTGCCCATTGTTAATTAAAAAGCTGGATGAAAAGAAAGCCTATATCATTCTTTCTGTTTATGGCTTTGCAGCTTCAATCTTCTCTTTCATAATCGGTCACTTCTGGTTCCTTGATCCGGGTAATATGGTGCTTACCGTTTTATTCTATCTGTCACTGTTCCTTATCGGTTTACAGTTTGGAGCAGTTACACTCATGCCGATGATTATGACTGCTGACTGTGTTGATTATTATGAGTATGAAACAGGCAAACGTATGGAGGGGGCAGCATATTCCATACTCACTCTGACAATCAAGGTTTGTCTTGCTCTTGGTACAGCAGTAGGCCTTATTTTTGTTCAGAAATCAGGCTATTATGAGGCACTTGCATCAGGTGTGTTTGAAACAAAAACAAAGGATATAATCTTCTTTGCATATACTGCTCTTCCCGGTGTTCTTGCACTCCTTTCTATTGTGCCTATGTTTAAGTATGATATATGCGGCGAAAAGAAAGCAAAAATTTCAGCCGCTCTTGCTGCAAGAAGGGGAACTGCAGAGTAATTAAAGCAGTTTGCTTTTATGTAAATATTTTCAATCCATAATAAAAAGCTGATTGGTATTGCCAGTCAGCTTTTTATTTGTTATAATGATTATAAATATAGAAAAGGAGTGGTATTTTGAAAAGGATAAGTTCTTTGGTTTTATCACTGGTAATGCTGTTTGTTGCATGCTTTGGGTGTGTTGAAAGTGTTTTGGCTGACCAGACCTTTAAGTGCGGCGACAACTTGACAGCTACATTCACTTCGAGTGATGGTGTGATGGTTATAAGCGGCACAGGTGATATGTATGACTATATCAACAAAAAGGGCGGACATCCTGAATGGCAAAAGGGATACCTTTATGAAGTTGAAAGAGTAATTATTGAAGAGGGTGTTACTTCTATCGGTAACTGGGCATTTGCCAATATGATGCCCCTCTATGAAGTCGTTATTCCGGATTCTGTAACCTCAATAGGCGAAAGAGCTTTTTCAGGCAGTCCATTTATAAAAGGCAGCTTAAGAGTTCCTGCTTCTGTAGAGAGTATAGGCGATAATGCATTTTCAATTGCCAGTCCAACCTTGGGTTCAAGACTTGAAGAAATAAATGTTGATCCGGCTAACAAAAATTACTGCTCTATTGATGGTATTTTGTATGATAAAGAAATGACAAAGCTTATACAGATACCTTCTTCAACAAAATTGGAAAAAATTGTGATACCGGATACTGTTAAGACAATCTGCAGCAGTTCTTGTGTAAATCTTGTAAATGTAAAAGAGATTACCTTGCCGTCAGGTATTAATCATATGGAGCGAAACGTTCTTAAGGCTTGCAAAGCTTTGGAAAAGGTTATCGTTCCTACAAAGAATTTTATTGAGGTTATAGCAGCTGAATTTATTCAGGATTCAGAGAACGCAGTTATTTACAGTTATTCTGATTCATTTATGAAGCAGTATGCAGAGTTGAATAACCTTCCGTTCAGTAAATTCCCAACCATAACTGTTGAGAGTCAGGATCATAAGAATAAAAGCTATTACGAAATTGCTCTTGATACAACACCTGAAAACTTCCCTGTGAGTCTGCCAAAAGCAAAATCAATCAGCGATAGTGAGCATATTGTTTATAATTGGTCACCACAGCTTGAAACAGTAAGGGAAGATAAGACTTATATCCTGGAAGAAACAAATGAAAAGCACGATATAAGCTATAGTGTTACGAAAGAGCCAACCTGTTCAAGCGAGGGTGTTAAGGTTGCATCCTGTACAGTGTGCGGTGCTGTAGTTGAGGAAATTTCAATTCCTATTCAATCAGATAATCATAATTATAAGACTTATACCGAAACTACACCTGCTACGCAGACGGCTGACGGTAAAGTGGTTAGTGTTGTAAAATGCGATGATTGCGGTGCTGTTGAATCTTCAGCCGTGACCCAAACCATCCCAAAAGTAAGCACAGTAGAATTACAGAAAACAACAATCGGCTATGATTGGTATTACACCGGCAAGCAGATAACCCCATACATAACAGTAATAGACAGTGCAGGGAATAAGCTGACAAGGGGAACAGATTATTCATTAACCTATGACAGCGGCAGAGTGAATATTGGTACCTACGCCATAAAGGTAACATTCAAAGGTAATTACAGCGGAACCAAAACATTTACTTTTAAAATCGTTAAGAAACCTGTAACAGGCAAATGGATAAAGTCAGGTAACAGATGGTGGTATAAACATTCAGACGGAAGCTATACGAAAAATGCTTGGGAAAAAATAAACGGAAAATGGTATCACTTTGATAAAAGCGGCTGGATGCAGACCGGCTGGTTAAAGGTAAGCAATAAGTGGTATTATTTAAGCAGCAGCGGTGCCATGGTAACAGGCTGGCAAAAGGTCAGCAATAAATGGTACTATATGAACAGCAGCGGCGCTATGGTGACAGGCTGGCAGAAAATCGGAGGAGCATGGTACTGCTTCAATAGTTCAGGCGCTATGTACAGCAACCAATGGGTTGGCAATTATTACGTAGACGCAAATGGCAGAAGAGTTAAATCAAGATAGATTTATGTTAAAAAGCACAGGCTTATGCAAACAGCCTGTGCTTTTTTGCAGCCTTATCAACCAAAGGATGTAAAACGAATTCTTGTATCAGTACAAGTAAATGCCTTTTAAATATGCATTGCTTTTGCCCCTCTTCGCTGAAATAAAAAAGCGACCGAGTATTCAGCCGCTCAGCGAATCAAAAGATTGCAATAAAAAAGCCAATATGCAGTTACTACATATTGGCTTTAATTAACATTATTAAGTTGTTATGCAATTTTCTTTTCAAGAGATTCAAGACAATCCCACATATCATCATTTGTGAATTTTCTATATATATCTTCAAATATTTCTGAAATATATTTAAGAGCGGAAACGTCACAGGAATTCAAAAAATCTTTGATTTCTTGTTCATTATCACCCAGAGCCTCAAACAATTCGTTTTGCTTTTCCTCAATTGCAACCTCATTATTCGCCGAGATAGCTTGTCGCTCATCAATTATTGCTTTTATTTTACTTTTTTCTATTGACATCTGTTGTTTTCCGCTTTCCCTTCCAGGGTTATTTTGAATTAACAGAAAAAATAGTGTTTATATTTCTGCTGCTATCATAAATATACATACCCCGGCCCCTTTATAATTTGCAAACACAAAATCGTTTTTATGATTAATCGGATAATACATTTAATAATCCGGTATCAAGATGCTCAATTATACTGTTGATATCGTCTTTTTCGCTATCATACCAACAATACAACATATTCATTTTGTTGTTTTTCATTCCAACAATTTCAAATGCAATGTTATTATAGGGCGCAAAGTCTTGTTCACCAATAACAATTTGAGCCATATAAGAATTTATATGTAATATTGCTCTGTAGGCTTTAGCATCATCTGTAACAATTTCAACATTTATAAGATTATCATATTCGGATTGTATTTTGTCAACCCATTTTTTTACGTTTTTTATAATCAATGCAATGTCCATTTTATCACTTATTTGCAAATCCTTTAAATTTTATAAAATTGATAAATATTAAGGCTGCTTCAGATTTTGTGAAGCAGCCTGTTTTAGTGTTTAAATTACCAAATTATCTTCTTGGACGATTATCTCTTCTTGGCTTTCTTGGGGTTTCGTCGATTTCATTTTCAGGAGTCATACCTTCAAGCTCGATAAGTGCATCTCTTCTTGAAAGATTAATTCTGCCCTGATCGTCAATCTCAATGCATTTAACAATGATTGAATCGCCGACATTTACAACATCCTCAACCTTTTCTGTTCTCTTAACATCAAGTCTTGAAATATGAACAAGACCTTCCTTGCCCGGAGCAATTTCAACAAATGCACCGAAGTTCATAACTCTTGTAACAATACCGTTGTAGAAAGCACCAACTTCAGGGTCAGTTGCAATAAGCTTAACAATGTTGAGTGCGCCTTCACATTTATCAGCATCAACACCGCTGATGAATACTCTGCCGTCTTCTTCAATATTAATCTTTACATCGTAGTCAGCCTGGATTTCCTGAATTACCTTGCCGCCCTTACCGATAACATCACCAATTTTATCAGGATTGATTGTGAGGGTGTACATTTTAGGTGCATATTTTGAAAGCTCTGCTCTTGGCTCGCTGATAACAGGGAGCATAACCTCGTCAAGGATATAATTTCTTGCCTTGTGGGTTTTAGCAAATGCTTCTTTAATGATTTCAGGGGTAAGACCATGTACTTTAAGGTCCATCTGAATAGCTGTGATACCCTTCTTTGTACCTGCAACCTTGAAGTCCATATCGCCATAGAAATCTTCAAGACCCTGAATATCAACCATAGTCATGAAGTCGCCGTAAACGCCTTCGTCACCTGTGATAAGGCCACAGCTGATACCTGCAACAGGAGCTTTGATTGGAACACCTGCAGCCATAAGTGAAAGTGTTGAGCCGCAGATTGAGCCCTGTGAGGTTGAACCGTTTGAAGAAAGAACTTCAGATACAACACGGATTGCATATGGGAATTCATCAACTGTAGGAAGAACAGGAACAAGTGCTTTTTCAGCAAGTGCACCGTGACCGATTTCACGTCTGCCGGGACCACGTGACGGTCTTGTTTCACCAACAGAGTATGAAGGGAAGTTGTAGTGGTGAATATATCTCTTTTCAGTCTGCTCATCGAGTCCGTCAAGCAGCTGTGAATCGTTGATAGGGCCGAGAGTTGTTACTGAAAGCACCTGTGTCTGACCTCTTGTGAAAAGGCCTGAACCGTGAACTCTTGCAAGAAGGTCAACCTCTGCATTAAGCGGGCGGATTTCGTCAATTCCACGTCCGTCAACTCTCTTGTGCTCATCCTTAAGCCAAGCTCTTACAACGTGCTTCTGAACAAGATACATAATCTCGTCAAGCTTGCCCTCGTTGCCTTCAAAGCGCTCGTCAAACTTTTCGTGAACTGCAGCATAAATAGGAAGAAGAGCCTCGTCACGAACAAGCTTATCATCTGTATCAAGCGCCTTTTTAACATCCTCGATGCAGAATGCTTCAATCTCTGCCATAATTTCAGGGTCAGGATCTGAAGATTCATAAGCAAATTTAGGCTTGCCGATTTCATCAACAATACCCTGAATGAACTGAACGATTTTCTTATTTTCCTCGTGACCGGCCATAATAGCGCTGAACATTGTTTCATCATCAATCTCGTTAGCGCCTGCCTCAATCATAGCAACAAGGTCAGCAGTTGATGCAACTGTAAGTGTGAGCTCTGTTTTCTCGCGCTGCTCAAGTGTTGGGTTGATAACGATTTCACCATCAACAAGTCCAACGTTTACAGATGATATAGGGCCGTCCCATGGAATGTCTGAAATTGCGATTGCAGCAGAAACGCCGATTGCAGCTGTGATTTCAGGTGAGCAGTCAGGGTCAACAGACATAACAGTTGCTACTACAGAGCAGTCATTTCTCAAATCCTTTGGGAAAAGTGGTCTGATTGGGCGGTCAATGCAGCGTGATGTAAGGATTGCCTTTTCGCTTGCACGTCCCTCACGTCTTAAGAATGAACCGGGAATTCTGCCTACAGAATACATTTTCTCCTCATAATCAACGGATAATGGGAAAAAGTCAACACCCTCACGTGGTTTTGCAGATGCTGTTACGTTACAAAGCACCTCTGTTTCGCCGTAGCGTGCAAGGATTGATGCGTTTGCAAGACCGGCCATTTTACCGGTTTCAAGTGTAAGCTTTCTGCCGGCAAGCTCGGTTTCCCAAACTTTGAAGTTTTTAAAAAACATTTTTTTTACCTCATTTCGTAAAAATATATTTAATGAAAGGAGGCGCAATAGTAATAAATTCAACCGGCAAAACCTTTTGCAGGCTCAATTTACTACTATTGTCTGCCCCTCCTTTAATTACAAAATTGAATAACAAAAAAGCAAACAAGGCAAGCACCTGTTAAGATGCTTGCCTAATTGACAAATTATTTGTCAAGAGTATCACGGATGCCGAGCTTTTTAATAAGAGAACGGTATCTTTCGATATCCTTGTTGTAAAGGTATACAAGAAGGTTCCTTCTGTGACCTACCATCTTTAAAAGACCGCGGCGTGAGTGATGGTCCTTCTTATGCACCTTAAGATGCTCTGTGAGCTCGTTGATTCTTGTTGTAAGAACAGCAATCTGTACTTCAGGAGAACCTGTGTCGCCCTCGTGTGTAGCATACTCTTTAATAATAGCTTGTTTTTCTGCCTGTGTCATATTTTTCACCTCATTAAAATATTTGCCGAATACGAAAAACACAGTACCGGGAAGGTGAGTGCCCTTTGTTCAGGCTTAAACCCATAACCGCGTAATTCGTTACAGCGATAGTGATTATACCACAATTGTAAGAAATTGTAAAGTACTAATTTTATTATTAACTGTATCTTATATAAATATCATAATATTCAATAACCGGTACAGAAGCAATTTAAATTTGCCTATATCCAATTTTTTTATTGTTTTTAATAATCAGGTTTTGTTTGAACAAATAAATTAGGCATAATGACTTGACAATATTTGTTTTTGTGGTATAATCATTAAGCCGCATATTATGGGCAGTTAAGTTATATGTTTATATACGCCTATCGTAGCGAGACTTGGATTAAGGAGATAATTTACTATGTATGCTGTTGTTGTAACAGGCGGTAAGCAGTACAAGGTTGCAGAGGGTGATGTTCTTTACATCGAAAAGCTCAATGCAGAGGCTGATGCAGAAATCACATTTGATAACGTTCTTGCAATTGGTACTGATGACGGCTTTAAAGCAGGTAAGGATTGCGCAGGTGCTACTGTAGCAGCTAAAGTTCTTAAGAACGGCAAGGGTAAGAAAATCACAGTATTTACTTACAAGCCAAAGAAGGACGAAAAGCGCAAGAAGGGTCATCGTCAGCCATATACAAAGGTTGAGATTACCAAGATTAATGCATAATGATTAAAATAGAATTTTTCAGCGGAATCAACGGTTTATGCGGATTTGAGGCAAGCGGTCACGCTTTAGGCGGTGACGCGGGGGAGGATGTTATTTGTGCATTCGTTTCCAGTGCATGCCTTATGGCGGCAAATACTGTTACCGATGTAATCGGTTTGGATTCCGACGCACAGTCTGATGATGGTTACCTTAAGCTAATGATACTGGAGGATGCTTCATCAGCACAGGATGTTCTTAACGGACTGAAGCTTCATTTAACCGAGCTTCAAAAGGACTATCCCGAAAATATAAAAGTGATTTATCGGAGGTGTAACAATGCTTAAGTTAGATTTACAGCTTTTCGCTCATAAAAAAGGTATGGGTTCTACAAAGAACGGCCGTGATTCAGAGTCAAAGCGTCTTGGCGCAAAAAGAGCTGATGGTCAGTTCGTTCTCGCAGGCAATATCCTTTATCGCCAGAGAGGTACTCATATTCATCCCGGCAATAACGTAGGTATCGGTAAGGATGACACTCTCTTTGCTCTTATCGACGGTACTGTTAAGTTTGAGAAGATGGGTAAGGACAGAAAAAAGGTTTCTGTTTATCCTGTTGAGCAGTAATATTTGAGTATTATATATTTAAAGGCATTCATTTTTTGAATGCCTTTTTCTTTTTGCCAAAAGAAAAGCCGCAGAAGTATCAGCTGATACTCCTGCGGCTTTTGCTGCTTTTTATCCGTTAATATAATTATTTGTTTTTATTTCTTTATCATCTTTATAGTAAACTCTCGGCACACGTCTTGCTATTTTACAAGGCAGTTCGTAATTGAATGAATGGGCGTTGCCCGACACTTCCTCCATAGTCAGTACTGCGTCGCCGTCGCGGCCGATAAGTGTTACTTCGTCTTCAATGCTGACACCGTCAATACCTGTTATGTCAATCATAAATTGGTCCATGCAAACTCTGCCGATTATCGGTGCATATTTTCCGTTAACGATAACTTTGCCTATATTGCTCAAACAGCGTGGATATCCGTCAGCATATCCTACAGGAACAGTTGCCACAACAGTATCCCTGCTTGTTACATACGTTGCGCCGTATGAGATTTCTCTGCCTTTTTCAAGTGTTTTGATAAAGCTGATATGTGTTTTCCATTCCATTGTAGGCTTTAACAGCAGCTTTGACTTGTCAACCTCCGATGAAGGGTAAAGTCCATATGTAACAATGCCTGATCTTACCATATCAAAGCATTCGTCGAGCATCATGATTCCTGCTGAATTATTCAAATGCTTAATCGGAATTTCCACATTTCTTTCCTCAAGCATTTTTATAAAGCTTTTGAATAATTCCTGCTGTTTTTTTGTTTTGGTTAAATCCTTTTCGTCAGCTGTTGCAAAATGAGAAAAAATACCCTCGGCTTTTATACAGGGCAAAAGTGTGATTTGTTTGCATAAATCAGCATTGTCATTGGTTGCCTGAAATCCTATGCGGCTCATGCCTGTATCAATACAAAAATGGAATGGCATACATTTATTTTGTTTAACGGCTTCCTGCGACAGAGCCTTGGCTGTTTCATATGTAAAAATAGGTATTCTTATGCCATATTTTACAACCGTTTCATATTCGCTTGGCGATACATAACCAAGCACAAGAATAGGCTTTTCAATGCCTGCTTCAACAAGCTCCATTGCCTCATCAACACAGGCAACACCTAAAAAGTCGCACTTATCCTGAATGAATCTGCTTATTTCTACAGCGCCGTGCCCATAAGCATCTGCTTTTACAACAGCAAGCAGCTTGGTATCGGGCTGTATTTTTTTCAGAATGTTGTTTAGGTTATATTCAATTGCATCCAAGTTTATTTTTACATAGGTTCTGTGATACATTTTTTATCCTCAATTCAAATGTGTGCAGCTATTATAATATGATTGCAGTTAAATAGCATTTCAGAACTGCACCTGATTATATAAGAAACAAACAAAGCAAAGATTTTGCTTAACGTTGTTAAACTTTATAGTAAATAATATTATTATTTTAATACGCTTTATGATAAAAGTAAAGATAAAATCGTGATAAAAAGAAAGAAGGGTGCAACTGCATTTGCACCCTTCTCCTCTTCTGTTATTACAAACTATGGAGGACCTGTAGTTTAAAACGGTGCGGCCCGTTTCAAATCTATTTGTATTATAGTGTATTTTGCATAGTTTGTCAAGTAATATGTTAATATTTTTTATTTATTTTAACTAGTGTATTAAAGCGATAAAAAGGTAACAAAATTTTTTTGACAAAGGGACGTTTTATGTACTTGCTTATAAAAATATTTGACCTAGAACAAATGTTTGTGTAATATATGACGTGAAGGCTGATTGCAAAATGTATGGCAGTAAAATAAATTCGGCTAATGCATATGTGTTTATTCGGTTTAAATTACGGCTGCAATTTACCTGCTTTCAAATATGTTAAAAGAAAGGACAGCAATATTATGACAATTGATGAATTGGCTCGTGAATACGAGGGGCAATATAAGGTCATCTGTGCAAAGATGGACGGGCTTAAGCCGCTGCTTTGTGTGTATACAGGTAATGACCTTCTGCTGCTCAGAAGAAAAATGAAATTATATTATGATATGGCTTGTGAATGCAAAAGAATTTACACATTGCTTTCCTGCTATTATGAGGAGGATGATTATATTGATTAATTTTGTTGAAGAATATATGAGTCCGCTGGATATTGGTGCTGATGAAGGCTTTGACGAACAGCGTGTTCTTATAAAATCTATTTCAAAGATTTTGCCGCTTATAATTGAAAATGAGCTTACCCCAAGGCAAGGTCTGTGTTTAAGATTATTTTATGTGCATCAAAAGAGCCAGACGGAGATTGCAAGGCAGCTTCATCTTTCGCAGCCTACTGTATGCCGTCATATAAAAACGGCTCGTGACATAACAAACAAATGCCTGGGCTATTGTTATTATTGCGTTAAATATGCGAATGAACAATGGCTGAATGCAGAGTGATATCCGCATCAGCCACGTTCTATATTAACAATTGATACAGTACAGGCTGTTTTGAAGAAAGACGGGTAAATAAAAGCATTTTAGCCCTGCTTTCACCTATACCAACAATTGTAAAACGCACCTCTTTATTTTATGAGGTGCGTTTTATTTTTGTCACAGCTTCATAACTGCTGACATTAAGATATAATCAATGAGATTAAAAGCATAATGCCGTAAATTACAGGCTGATGGGCAAGGTAAATCCAAAGACTGTTTTTGCCTATGCATGATAAAAATTTGCTTCTTTTAATATACATTCCCTTTGGCAGTTTTTCTTCCTCTGCTATTTTGCCGATAAAACAGCCAAAAAAGAATATAAAAATCCATGGTAATAATGGAAAATAATCGGCACTGTAAAAGCTGCTGTTATGCAGTCCGAGCGGGGCAAGCAGATTGGATTTGTAAAGTTCCAATGGCAGTTTTATTAAGCCGAATAAAAGCGCTCCGCTCTCAATGCTGTAGAAAAAGAAAAACAGCAGCACGGATATTACTGCACCGATTCTGTAGTCAATTTTCCTGAATAGCGGCATAAGCAGGCCGGTTATAATCATACAGCTTCCGAGGCAATGCAGTATTCCGAAATATATTTCGGTATTTATAAATCCCATAAGCGGCATAATCAAAGCGGTTACAAGTGTTATTATGCCTGCGCAAATCAGAACAATAAAACCACGCTTAAGTGTACTGCGTGAAAGCCTTGAGCACATTCCCGATATGATAATAAATATTGCCCAGAATAATGGCTGAATAATACACAGCTTATCAAAGACCGTGTAGCCCCAATTCAGTCCCAGCACATCGCCTATATCCAAAAAAGTATGATGCACAATCATACACAGGATTGCAAATCCTCTTAATTCATCAAGTGTGTGAATTCTTTTTTTATTTTCAAGCATCAGCAAACCCCTTTACCATTATTGCAATAATATTGTACCACAATTGTTTTATATTGTATATAATAAAAAAATATGATATAATTAAATAAATATGTGCAAACCAAAGCGCATTGTTTTGCTGAATAATCAGCTTTGGTTTATGAATCGGCGGCTGCCGTTTATTGCATAGTATACATTGGGGTGTTAGAATGAAAGAATTTATATCGGGACTTAAGGGTGAAGCTTCAGTTACAGTAAGCAGCGAAAATACAGCCAAAGCGGTGAAATCAGGCTGTCTGGATGTTTTTGCAACACCTATGCTGCTTGCATTGCTGGAGGAGGCAACCTGCATTTGCTGTGCACCTATGCTTGATGAGGGTGAAACAACCGTGGGTATAAAGGTTTGTGTATCACATGATAAAGCAAGCAAAATCGGAGAGGAGATTTCAGCACAGGCGGTGCTTGAATCTGCAGAAGGCAGAAAGCTGGTTTTTGCTGTGTCCGCCAGGGATAGCAAAGGCGATATAATCGGTAAAGGCACTATAGAGCGTTTTGTTGTACAGGAAGAAAAATTTATGAAAAGGGTGCAGGGCGTATGAGATACAATGCAGTAATTTTTGATTTTGACGGAACCGTATGCGATACCGGTGAGGGCATTTTAAAAAGTGCCAAATATGCGCTTGATGCATTCGGAATTGAAAGTCCGGATTATGAGGAGTTAACCTGTTTTATTGGTCCTCCTTTGCTTATTACATTTCAGGAAAAATTTGGTGCAGATCCTGCAAAGGCAGACGAGCTTGTAAAAAAATTCCGCGAAAGGTATACCAATAAAGGCGTTTTTGAAAGCGAGCTTTATGACGGAATAAAAGAGCTTCTTATTAAATTGAAAAAGGGCAATATCAAGATAGGTATAGCTTCGTCAAAGCCACAGGATTATATTGAAACTCTGCTTGATCACTTCTCAATTAAATCGTATTTTGACGCAATCTGCGGCGTAACCTTTACTGCCGATTGCGAATCAAAAACAAGCATTATAGCAAGATGTCAGAAAGAGCTTGGGGTTGCCGGCAATGAATGCATTATGGTTGGCGATAAAAAGTACGATATTGAAGGTGCAAAGGCAAATATAATGGATTCTGTCGGCGTTATGTGGGGTTATGGCAGCCGTTTTGAATTTATTGAGGCAGGTGCCAAATTTATTGCAGAAAAGATAGATGATATTGAGGCAATCGCACTTGGTTTTTATGAGCAGACCGAAGAGATAGAAGGAATATTTAGGGGCAGAATCATCAATGTTCATAACGATACGGTTACTCTGGTTAACGGGGATACAGCCAATCGGGAGGTTGTTGATCATCCCGGCGGCGTTTCGGTTGTAGGTTTGACTGATGATAACGAGGTGCTGCTTGTAAGGCAGTTCAGATATCCATACAAAGAAACGATTTATGAAATTCCTGCAGGCAAGCTGGAAAAAGGTGAAAATCCTGTTGAGGCTGCCAAACGTGAATTTCTTGAAGAATGCGGAGCAAAGGCAGATGTATTTGAGCCGCTGGGCGAAATTTATCCCACACCCGGTTATTGCAACGAAATAATCAGAATATTTTATGCTGCAGACTTAACCTTTGGTGAACAGCATCTTGATGAGGATGAATTTTTAGATGTAATTAAAATGCCGTTTAATGAATGTGTATCAAGAATTATGAGCGGCGAAATAAAGGATGCAAAAACAATAGTAGGTATTTTAAAATTAAAGGAACTTAAAAATTTATGATAGCATATCTTGATAATTCTGCCACAACAAAACCCTGTAAGGAATGCACAGCTGCTGTTGCCGATATGCTCGAAAACAATTGGGGCAATCCGTCAAGCCTTCATAATTTAGGTATAAATGCTATGAAGGAAGTGATTTTGGCAAGAACAGCGATTGCTGAATCATTGGATGTTCATAAGGAAGAAATTGTTTTCACTTCAGGTGCAACGGAAGCAAACAATCTTGCTGTATTCGGTGCAGTTAAGGCAAGGAAAAGGCTTGGCAGCAGGATTGTAACAACTGCAATTGAACATGAAAGTGTTTTGCAGTCAGTACAGGAGCTTGAAAAGCAGGGCTTTGATGTTGTATATCTTAAGCCGGACAGCGGCGGAAATATAACAAAGCAGCAGCTTTTTGATGCGGTTAATGAGGATACAATACTTGTATCTATGATGTATGTTAATAATGAGGTTGGCACCATAATGCCTGTTGATCAGATTAAACGTGCTGTTAAAAGGGCGCAGTCGCCTGCCTTAATTCATATAGACTGTGTTCAGGCGTATGGAAAAATCAATATTAATGCTAAAAAACTGGGCGCCGATTTAATCAGCATAACAGCGCATAAAGTTCATGGCCCCAAGGGTATCGGTGCATTATATATAAACAAGGATTCAAACCTTACAAATCAGAATTTTGCAAGAACTTTCGGTGGTGAACAGGAGCGCAAAATCAGACCGGGTACAGAGTGTGCACCGCTTATTGCAGGCTTTGGAGCAGCAGTTAAAGCGTTTGAAAATTTAAATGAACAGAAGAAATACATAAAAGAGCTTAACGATTACGCAAGGGAAAAGCTGGGCGAAATTGACGGTGTCATTTTTAATAATAATGCCGACTCGTCACCCTATATTTTAAATATGTATGTGCCCACTTTTATGCGCAGTCAAACAATTCTGCAGGAGCTTTCGGCAAATTATAACGTTTGTGTCAGCAACGGCTCTGCCTGCGCAAAAGGCAATAAAAGCCATGTGCTTACTGCAATGGACTTGCGTGATGAAATTATAGATAAAAGCATTCGCATAAGCTTTTCACGAAACAGCAGCAGGGAGGATGTTGACCTGCTTACAACTTCCCTAAAAGATTTAATAAAAAAACATCCCCAAGTTAAATAGTATGAAAGGCCAGCCAAACAAGAGCTGAATCTTGTCCGGCTGTGGTAATGAATATGAAAGAAATTATACTGGTAAAAAACGGCGAGCTTGCTCTTAAAGGACTTAACAGAAATACCTTTGAGGACATTCTTGTTAAGAATATGAAAAAAAGACTTAATGATTTAGGCAGATTTGAGTTCACTAAAAGCCAGTCAACAATAATGGTTGACCCTGTTGATGATATTGATTTGGATGATGCGGTTGAAAGAATATCAAAGGTATTCGGCATTGCTGCCTTGTCACGTGCTTGTGTGTGTGAAAAGGAATTTGAAAGCATTAAGCAAACATCTGCAGAGTATCTTGAGGAACAGCTTGAGGATGCAAAAACCTTTAAGGTTGAGGCAAAGCGTTCTGACAAAAAATTCCCTATGAAATCGCCTGAAATATGCAGGGAGCTCGGCGGATTTCTGCTTTCAAAATTCCATCATCTTAATGTGGATGTGCATAATCCGGACGTGATTGTAACCGTTGAGGTAAGAGATAAGTACGCTTTTGTGCGCGGCAATAATATTAAAGGTGCAGGCGGTATGCCCACAGGCACAAGCGGCAGAGCAGGTATTCTGATCAGCGGCGGTATTGATTCGCCTGTAGCGGCTTATATGATGGCAAAGCGCGGCATTGAGCTTTGTGCAATTCACTTTGCATCACCACCTTATACCTCCGAGCTTGCCGAGATGAAGGTTATGGAGCTGCTGAAAAGAGTTGCCAAATACTCGGGCGTTATCACCACTTATGTTGTGCCCTTTACAAAGATTCAGGAGGCAATACGTGACCTTTGCCCTGAAGAGTATTTTACAATTATAATGCGAAGAATAATGATGATGATTTCTGAAAAAATGGCACGCACTCAAAACTGCAGTGCACTTATTACAGGTGAGAGTGTGGGTCAGGTTGCCAGCCAGACAATGTATGCCCTTGCCTGCACAGACTGTGCGGTGAATATGCCTGTTTTCAGACCTTGTATAGGTATGGATAAGGAGGAAATTATTGCCGTTTCGCGCAAAATTGATACATTTGAAACCTCTATTCAGCCTTATGAGGATTGCTGCACGGTTTTCACACCCAAGCATCCTAAAACAAGACCGCACCTTGAGGATGTTCTTAAGGCAGAGGCCAGAATTGAAAATCTGGATGAGCTTATTCAGGATGCAATTGATAATGCAAGGAAAGTGATTATTAAGTAATATGAGTGATAATAAAGACGATATCGGCAAAATCCTTGCCGATTTTAAAGAGCAAAAGGAAATAAAGGAAAATAATCCCGATGAACCTCTTGCACCGCCTGTAAGACGAAGCGAGCAAATTGATTTTGCTAAAACCGATGAGCCTGAAGATGTTGATGAGAAAGCCTTGAAGGCGGCACAGCTTGCGCAGAAAAAGGAAGATAAGCAAAAGAAAAAGGCAGAGAATAAGGAAAAACGCAAAGCACTGTTCTCAAAGATGAAAAAGGTTATCTTTCACAAAAAAGTTCTTATTTCGCTGGCTGCTGTGATTTTAGCAGCAGGAGTAGCTTTTGCTGCTGTTTATGCAGTTAATGCATCAAAAACAGCTTACCTTAAGCCATATCAAAATAAATATCCGGATGTTACATTTCCTGTTGGTATTTCTGAAAAGTATTGTGATATGTATGGTGAAAATCCCGGTATGATGGGTTATATTGAAATACCCGAGCTCTCATTTCAAGCAGAAGTATCATCAAAAGAAAGCGGCAGTTATCCTTTAGGTGAGAAGAGCGAGGAGGGTGCAGAGGTAAGCAACTATGTGGTTTACCTTAACGATAATAGCTTAGAGGCACTTTATAAAAATGCCGCCGCTTATAATAAGGCAGACGGTTTGATTCACTATTCAGATTTATTTCATGATTATACCTTCAGAGTAATCGGGGCATTTTATACGAATACAAAGGCGGAGGATGATGACGGATATATCTTCCCATATAATGTTACGGAAAAGATGACAGCCCAAAGTGCTGCCGAATTTACCTCGAAGCTGGAAAGCCGTTTCCTTTATTCAGACGGCAGTACCTTTACAAGGCAGGAAAAGCTGCTTACGATTTCCTGTGATACGGATTATCATAAGGATTTCAGATTTGTTGTTGTTGCCGTTTTAAGTGATGAAAAAACGGAAAAACCAACTGTTTCGGATAAAAAGTCCGTAAACTGCCCACAGGTTATTTTTGACCAGAAAAAGCAGGAAAATCCATATCGCTTTGCATCAAAATGGTATCCTGAAATTATTGTTAAGGATAGCGACGGCAACGAAAGCACAGTTAAACAGACTATTGATGATTATAAATAATGAATATATTGAAAAATAAAAAAGCAGGGTTTATATAAATTTCGGCATTGGCAAGGAGTAATATGAATCCTGCTTTTTGTTAAAATAGATAAAAGGTATTTATTTGAAAAATATGATTAGAAAAGTTGAAAAAGAAAATTTATCGGAATGCACACAGCTTATAAAGCAAGCTTTTTTAACTGTTGCACAGGAATTTAGTATTACAGAAAGTAATGCGCCAGGCTATGTTGCTTTCTCTGTTCATGAGAATAAATTGCTGCAGCAGTTTAATGAAGGCAGAAAAATGTATGCTTATTTTGATGATAATAAAATGATAGGCTTTTATTCCCTTGTGTTTTTTGATGAAGAATGTGAACTGAATAATCTTTGTGTTTTGCCGGCTTACAGACATAAGTGTGTCGGAAAAGCGCTTTTGCTCCATTCTTTTAAAATTGCAAAATTAAAAGGCTGTAAAAAAATAAATATTAGTATTGTTGAAGAAAATAAAATGCTGCGGGATTGGTATATCAAGTTTGGTTTTGTGCCTCTTTATACAAAAAAGTTCGATTTTTTTCCTTTTACCTGTGGCTATATGAAAAAGGATATAAGTAATGAATAAAAATGAAATGATGAAAATAGTTCTTAATCAGCTTGCTATTGATTATAACTGCACGCCCGAAGACTTTTTTAAAGATGATATTATATTCACATTGGCTGAAAAATCAGTTGGCAGGCGAGCTATGCCATTTGGTAATCCAAGACTTGAACTGATTACAATGGGCAGAAGCATTATTGTAAATGCTTCTGAAAGCATTATGCCGTATGTTAGAAAAAAATTTTTTGGTAAATCTAAATATGATATTATGAACAGTCCGCTTGTATATGGTGTAAACCCATTGTATTTGCCGGATATTGATAAAACATTTCAAGTCGATAATAGTTCTTATGTTTATGAAATTATAGAGCAGGGAAGTATACATAATTTATATAGGTATAAAAATTTTCATAATGCTTTGCAATATAATAAAAATAGTGAACGACCCGAAGCCTTGGCAATTGTTGCAAAGGATTGTGATAAAGTAATAGGAATTGCTGCTGCAAGTGCTGATAGTAAAACAATGTGGCAAATCGGTGTTGATGTTTGTGATAAATATAAAGGTTTTGGAATAGCACCTTCAATGGTGAATAAATTAACAATTGAAATATTAAACCGAGGAATTGTACCTTATTATACAACAGATTGCAGCAATCTAAATTCACAGAGAGTAGCAATAAAGTGCGGCTATTTCCCCGCTTTTTCATATTGTTTTAGAACAAGACTTACAAACAATCTAATTTCTAAAATCAAACTTAATTTGTTGAAAAAATAAAAGGATTTTTATTATGAATATTACAGAGGAAAAGATTATTATAGGCGGGGTTAAGCAAAGTATTTTGACACTTTGTACAGATGTGAAAAAACCTATTTTACTTATTGTACACGGTGGTCCCGGTTCACCGGACAGACCCTTGGTGTGTGAATATAACAAAAGTCTTGCAAATGATTTTACTGTTGTCTGCTGGGATCAGCGCTGCTCCGGATTAAGTTATACGGATGAAGGTAAGAAAACTGCACTTTCAGTTGAATTAATGCTTTCTGATTTAAAGGAGCTTGTTCGGCACCTACTCAATAAGTATGGTAAAGAAAAATTATATCTTGCCGGACATTCCTGGGGTGCATATTTGGGGCTTTGCTTTGCAAACGCTTATCCGCAATATCTTTATTATTATATCGGTACAGGTCAGGGGATATCCTCTAAACTTGATGAAATTGAAAAATACAATTTTGTTTTAAAAGAAAGCAATAAAAGAAATGATGTGAAAGCTAAAGCCAGGCTCATTGAATTTGGAGAACCTAATGGTGGGGTTTATCCCAATGATGATGAAAAGGCAAATGCCTTTGTAGGTAAACTTATCCATAATTATGGTGGCTATATTCATCCGGATAGTGGTTTTTCAATGAATAAATATTTTAGTCTTTATCCCAAATATTATGGTTTGAATATTTTTAAAGTAATTGCCGGTATAAATTATTCTGTAAAAAACCTTACTCCGCAAATGAAGAAAAAGGATATTATCCCATCAATCAAATCACTTGAGGTTCCCATACTTTTGATATTTGGTGAGTTGGATTATATTTGCCCTGTTGCGACAGCAAAGAGATGGTTTGATGAATTATCAGCACCTCAAAAAAATTTTGTAATCATACCAAATGCAGCACATATGGTGAATTTTGAACAGCCCCAAAAATGGAATGAACTTGTTTGTAATTGTTTGAAAGATTAACACGACAATCAAAAAGGAGAAATATTATGACAGATGAAGTTGCACTTGGAAATGTTATGGTTGACTGTGATGATGAAATAAGGCTGCAGAAATTTTATGGCAGTCTCCTGAATTGGGAGATGTGTGAGCTGTTTGCTCGGCCGGCAGTTCGCAGCTCAAATGGTATTGTGTTTCTTTTCATCGAAGAGCCGGACTATGTAAAGCCTGTATGGCCCGAAGAAAAAGACAAACAGCAAAAGCAAATGCACTTTGATTTTCAGGTCGAGGATGTTGCACAAGCGGTTGAAAAAGCTGTTTCCCTGGGTGCCGTAAAAGCACCTGCACAATATGGCGGTGAACACTTTGTAACTATGCTTGATCCTGCAGGGCATCCTTTTTGTTTGTGCAAAAAGTGAAGATATGTTGTTAAATATTAAGTTTTTTAACACGTATAGATAATTAGCTATTATGAATTTAGGTTTTGCTTGCAATAAAGGGCAGAGAAAATCAGGATTATATTTATCAAATTTTTTAAGATGAGTTTGAAGGGGTGATGAATTGAACTGGGCAAGGAATTTTCAGGATGCGATTGATTATATTGAGGCACATTTAACAGATACGATTGATTATAATGAAATTGCTAAAAGAGCATGCATGTCCAATTTCTATTTTCAGCGTATATTTGCTGTGCTTTGCGGCTATAGTTTAGGTGATTATATCCGATTTCGCCGACTCACGCTTGCGGGAGAAGAGCTTTGCAAAACAAAATCCAGAGTTATTGATGTTGCATTAAAGTATGGTTATGACAGTCCTGAAAGTTTTACAAGGGCATTTCGTAAATTTCACGAAATATCTCCGTCAAGTGCGAGGGTTGACGGTGCAAAGCTCAATCATTTTTCGCGCCTTTGTGTTAAACTTATTTTAAAAGGTGGTAATGAAATGAATTATTCCGTAAAAAAGAAAGAGGCCTTTACTGTTTTGGAAAAGGTCGAAACGCATTCCATTGTTGATGCTGAAAACAAAAATACAATTCCTGATTTTTGGACACGTGCACATAGTGACGGAACAATTGATACAATTGTTGATTCTTTGTGCAGCAGCGAGGATGTGCTGGGTATTTGCTATGGCAATATACCAACTGACGCAAAAACCTTTGATTATGCCATCGCAGGAATATGCAGTGAAAGTGCAAAGACGCCCGATGGCTTCAGGATGAGTACTATCCCAGCAAGAACTTGGCTGGTGTTTGAGTGTGTGGGTGCTATGCCGGACGCGATTCAGCGAGGTTGGCATAAGATAAGCTCTGAATTCTTTCCTGCGTCTGATTATAAGCCGACATATGAGATGGATATAGAGGTTTATCCGAAAGGGGATATGACTGCTGATAATTATAAAAGTTATATCTGGGTTCCCGTTGAGGATTGAGTAAAATTTAATATATAGGTAAAGGGGCAATATGCTCCTTTATTTTTTGTTTATAGCTAAAAAAACACATATTCATATTATCCGGGTGCATAAATATTAAAAGCAGCAGTGTTAAAAATATAGTTTATCAAACTATAATACCGATTTTATTGCATTATATATGATTTTTAATGAACGATTTGCAGTCCGAAAGGCTATGGTGATTGATATGAAAAAAATAAATCTCAAAGAAAAGATGAAGCCTGAAGGCTTTGATTATTTTTTCGGCAAACCGAGAATAGAAATGGCAGGGAGTGAGTGTCTTGTAGACGGATTGCAAAGCATTATTGAATATTCAAGTGAAAAAATAATTGTAAGCCTTGGCAGTCAGATTATAACCTTTTTCGGCGATGATTTACGTATCAACTCTTTTACCCGTGAGGGCGCAATTGTAGAGGGCAATATTATTTCAATGGAGTTTTCAGAGTGATTGGATTATTCAGATGGATTTGGGGATATGTGCGTTTTGATTTCAGAAAAGGCTTTTGTGAAAACTTTCTTACTGATTGCTATAGTCAAGGCTTTGAAATCAGGGATGTAAGCCTTAATGAGGATGGCTTTACAGCGTATTGTAATTTAAAAACGTATAAGCAGCTGCACCATATAGCCCGATTGCACGGCGGTGTAGTGAAAATTACGAAAAAGTGCGGTCTGCCGTTTCTGGCACTTCCGTTAAAAAACAGGATAGGCTTTGCTGTCGGTGCTGCTGCATTTATTCTGATTGTTTCGTTTTTAAGTACCTTTGTCTGGAATGTTGAGATTACAGGCAATGACGCTGTGGGAACTTTCGCCATCAATGCTTTTTTGGAGAATAATAATTTGAAAAGCGGTGTAATGTGGAGCAGTGTGGACAGGGATAAGCTGTGCTGGGATATGCTGGGTGAGTTTGACGAGTTTTCGTGGGTTCATATAAATAAAAAAGGTTCAACTGCATTTGTCGAGGTTAACGAAGTTAAGGCCATGCCGGATGAAAGCGATAAGGATAAGCTTGAGGGCATCAATGTTTTTCGAAAAGAGCTGCAGGCTGTAGCTTATCGCGAGCAAAAGGATATGAGTGTCAGGGATAGAAAGCATTATAAAAAGCTCAATTTCTTTTTTATTGATATACCGTTGTATACAAACAGAAAAACCGGTGATATTTCACAGGAAAGTGCAAGTTTTATTACAATAAATGAGGTTGCATTGCCAATCGGTATTACGGAATATGAAGAGGTGTTTTTGTCATCAACACCTAAAACCTTAAGTGATGAGGAGCTTACGCAGCTGGCGCAAAAGAAACTGGAGTATCTGGAACAGCAGGAATTTGAAGGGTTTGAAATTATTAACAAATCCCCTGATGTAAAAAATGAAAGCGATAAATGCACCATTACCTGCTCTTATATTTTAAGGCGAAAATAGCAGTATGCATCCGGTAAAGAAGGGCATAGGAAATCAAAGATTTTAACATTTCTTATTGAATATGCCTTGAAAGGCTTTTTACATTATGGTAAAATAAGGCTTGATATAATAGGATACATTCAATTAATGAATTTTTAAAGCCTAGGAGGTAGAACTATGCAAATGACTTTCCGCTGGTTCGGCGCTGATAAAGACACAGTAACGCTTAACCAGATTAAGCAAATTCCGGGAGTAGTCGGTGTTGTTCCGGCACTTCATTATCTTCCTGCCGGTGAAGCCTGGGAGATGGAGGACGTGCAGAAAATGTACGACGAAATCACAGCTGCCGGTCTTACAATGGAATGTATAGAAAGTGTTAATGTTCATGAGGATATCAAGCTTGGACTGCCAACTCGTGAAAAGCTTATTGAAAATTATAAAACTTCTATCAGGAATCTTTCAAAGGTTGGCGTAAAGGTAATATGCTATAACTTTATGCCTGTATTTGACTGGACAAGAACAGATCTTTATATGCCTTTGCCGGATGGTTCAACATGCCTTTGCTATGACGGCAAGCAGGTTGAGGGCAAGTCACCTGAAGATATGTTCAAAGAGATTGATGATAACTCAAACGGCTATGCTATGCCCGGCTGGGAAACCGAGCGTATGGGTGAAATCAAAGAGCTGTTTGAAAAGTACAAGGGCGTTACAGCCGATGATTTGTGGGATAATCTTAAGTATTTTCTTGAGGCAATTATGCCTGTGTGTGAGGAATGCGATGTTAAAATGGCTATTCACCCGGATGATCCGCCGTGGCCTATTTTTGGCCTGCCAAGGATTATCACAGGCAAGGATGCTATTGTAAAGCTTCTTAATATGGTGCCGAGCAAGTATAACGGAATTACACTTTGTACAGGCTCTCTCGGTGCAAGTCCTGATAATGATATGGTTGATATTATCAAGGCTGCCGGTGACAGAATTTATTTTGCACACCTTCGCAATGTTTCAATCAATAATCAATGGTTTAACGAAACGGCTCACGAAAGTGATGCTGGCTCACTTGATATGTACGAGATTGTTAAAGCGCTTCAGGAGGTTGGCTTTGATGGCTATATCCGTCCTGACCATGGCCGTATGATTTGGGGTGAGGTTGCTCGTCCGGGTTACGGTTTGTTTGACCGTGCTTTGGGCGTAAGCTATCTTAACGGCTTGTGGGAAGCAGTTGAAAAAAGCAGAAAGGAAAAATAATAACTATGTTTAAGCATGATAATTTAAAGGGCAAGGTTGCAGTTGTTACAGGCGGCGGCGGTGTTTTGTGCGGTGCTTTTGCCAAAACCCTTGCCGAGCAGGGCTGCAAGGTTGCAGTTCTTGACCTTAATGAGGAGGCAGCACAAAAGTGTGCTGATGAAATTAATGCAGCAGGCGGTCAGGCAATCGCAGTTGGCTGTAATGCTCTTGAGCTTGACTCAATGGAAAAGGCAAGAGAGGTTATTAACGAAAAGCTCGGTACCTGTGATATCCTTTTAAACGGTGCAGGCGGTAATAACCCGAAGGGCACAACAACAAAGGATACCCTTGAAAAGATTGATCTTGTTCAGAAGGACGAAAATATTAAAACTTTCTTTGATCTTGATCCTAACGGTATCAGCTTTGTATTCAACCTGAATTTCCTTGGCACGCTTATTCCTACACAGGTTTTTGCAAAGGACATGGCTGAAAAGGAAAAGGGCACAATCATTATGGTTACTTCCATGAATGCATATCGTCCGCTTACACGTATTCCTGCTTATAGTGCAGCAAAGGCTGCAGTTAAGAATTTTACAGAGTGGATGGCTGTGCATTTTGCACCGCTTGGCATTCGTGTAAACGCAATTGCTCCGGGATTTTTCTCAACAAAGCAGAATGCTGCTCTTCTTTGGAATGAGGATGGAACCCCTACAGAAAGAACAGGCAAAATCCTTGCTGCAACGCCTATGGACAGATTCGGCGAGCCTGAAGAACTTTCAGGTACACTTCTTTTCCTGTGTGACGAAACCTATTCCGGCTTTATTACAGGTGTTAATATTGCTGTTGATGGTGGCTTTAACGCATATTCAGGAGTATAAATCTTAAATCATCACGGTGGTTTTCCATTAACCGCCGTGTTGTTTTATATAGGATAGAAAATTTGGAATTTATTATAACGCTTTAAGCAGTTCATTCTTTTGAGAGGGTTAAATTATGGCTAAAGGAAAAAAATCTAAAATAATTGCAGCTGTTTTGTGTGCAGTTGTAATTATTGTGGCGGCAGCAGGCGCTTACATTTATTTTGGTGTAATAGGTATTGATGAAAAAAGAACATATGCACAAAGTGATGTTGTTGCAAGTAATGTTAACACAAACAAAACGGTGATTGATGAAACGGTAACCTATCAGTCAATGAACGGCTTTGGTGCTTCAGGCTGCTGGTGGGGGCAGGATGTAGGTGCGTGGGAAAACTGTGAAGAGGTTTTATCCTACCTTTATGATGACGAAAATGGTATCGGGCTTAATATTTACCGTTATAATCTTGGTGCCGGTTCTAAAGGTGACGAGCATATTCTGACAGAAAACAGAGGTACAGAATGTTTCCTTAATGATGATGGTACATACGATTTCAGTAAGGATGCTTCGGCACAGAATACACTTGCAGCTGCTAAAAAATTAGCAGGTGATGATTTAAGAGTTACTCTTTTTTGTAACTCCGCTCCTGTAAGTATGACCAAAAACGGGCTTGGTTATGGTGCTGCTCTTCACGAAGAGGATGAGTGGGTTACAAATCTTGATGCCGAAAATTATGATGCCTTTGCAGAATATTGTTATAATTGTGCAGAGTATTTTGTGAATGAGGGTTATAGAGTTACGGATGTTTCGCCTATCAATGAGCCTCAATACAGCTGGGCTGCTTGGTATAATGAGGATGGCAGTTTTTCAGTTAATCAGGAGGGCTGTCATTATTCCAAAACAGAGGCACGCGATGTTTACAAGGCAATGATTAACAGATTTGCAAATTCAGAGCTCGAAAAAAACAGCAATGTTAAAATTTCAATGTTTGAATCAGGCTCTGCTGAAGGTAAGGGCAGCAGCTGCGGTGCATATTATGATTGCCTTTTAGGCAAAGGACCTAAATATGTATTTAAGAATAAGCTTTTGAGGGATTATTTTGACTCTGTAAGTCTGCATTCATATTGGTCCTCGGCTGAAACAAAACAGTCAGCGGCTGATTATATCGCTCAAAAATATTCAAAATATGATGTTGTAACAACGGAATACTGCCAGATGACCAACGATGAAAATACAGGTGTGTTTGACCTTATAGCAAAAGAGGAAAACGGCACAAACGGTATGTCTATTGAATATGGCGTAGCTATGGCAAAGGTTATTGTTGATGATTTGACTATACTCAATTCAAAGGAGTGGGATTGGTGGACAGGATGCTCATTCGGCGTTTATCCCGATGGATTGGTATATCTCAATGCGGATGACCACAGCGATATCCGGACTTCAAAGAGATTATGGTGCCTTGGCAATTTCTCAAAATTCATTGATGAGGGTGCTGTAAGAGTTGCCTGCAGTTCAGGTGTTGAAACTTTACCTTGCTGTGCTTTTGTAAATGAGGATAACAGCACAGTTGTTGTGTATGTAAATAATACAGAAAATGATGCAAGCACTACTTTTGAAGCGGCATCAGATTATAGTATTTATACCACAAGTGCAGAGTATGATCTTGAAAAAACAGCTTCAGGTGAGGCTGGGGAAACAAACGTTTCAGTACCTGCAATGAGTGTAGTCACAGTTGTAATGGAATAAATTAAAACTCCCTTGTTGGTTTCAACGGGGGAGTTTTTGTCAGTATTGATTAGCACCAAGTATGTGGATTCCATGCGCAGAATGATAGCTGTATGTATCAAATCTCCGCATATAGGAATCATCTGTGTGTGCTGCCACAAGCGGCATTGTGCCTGAAAAACCTGTTATAATCAATGTATGGTAGTATTCATAGCCGTTGTTGAGACTGATGAAATCACCTGTTTCAAGCCTGTTGACAGGACGCTCAATTCCAAAGGGGCCTACACTTTTATTATTCAGCATAAAATGCCGGAAATATTTTGCATCAGACCAGGCGGCAGCTCTGTCGCTTGGCGCATTATAATACCAGCCTATATCTTTTTCATAGTTCATAACCCCTACACCTGCAAACAGGCATTGCGATGCAAAGTTCGTGCAGTCGCCGCCTATACCATCGAAGTTGAAATAAATACTGTTTCGTGCCAATGCCCATTTTTCTGCATAATCAAGGGCATTTTGTCTGTTATAGCTTACAAAGTGCATACCAAAACTCCTAAAGCAATGAATAGAAATCCGAACCTGCCCAAAATGCAGGATTAAAGCGAATTTGTGAAGTTTTCGCTGTTGCCTTGCGTCAGCAAGGCTGCCATCTCAAAAATCAAAATTCATCTTTACTTCAAACATTTTGGGTCTGTGAGTTTAAATTTCTATTCATTGCATAATATTTTTGCTATCATAAAATAATATTAAAGTTTTGCTCATATTAATACTTAAACAATAAAAAGACAGTACTTCAAAGCTGAAGTACTGTCTTTTTATGTTATTTTGTATGCTCATCAAGAGTAAGGTAATAGCCATCCATAAAAACATCTCTAAAGTATTTTACTTCGGGCAAATCAATTTCATCAATTAAGGTTTCCTGCGCTTCACGTGCTTTTGTGAATTCGAGGTTGCCCATTCGGCACTCCTCAATGCATTTGATTAAAGCGCTGATTTTATCTGCAGCTTTAACAAGCACCCAAAGTTCTTTGTCCTCTTCACGTTTGTTGAACAGAGGTGTGTAATCCTCGTGAAACTCCTCGGGCAGCATATGAATAAGCCTTTCACCTGCAATACGCTCAATGTCTTTATAAACATTTTTAATATCGTCATTATAATACTTAACCGGTGTGGGCATATCACCTGTAATCACTTCGGTAGTATCGTGGTAAAGGGCTAAAAGGCACACTCTGTCAGGGTCATAGTTTTTGCCGAATTTTCTGTTACCGATTAAAGCGAGTGCGTGGGCAATAACGGCTACGCTGTGGCTGTGTTCCGCTATGTTTTCCTTTTGAGAATTTCTCATAAGTGCCCATCTGTCAATAAGCTTCATTCTGTTAACCATTGCAAAGAAATTACTGCTCATTATCAGACTCCGCCTTTGCAAGATTAATTCCAAGTTCTCCAAGCTGAATATCATCAATCGTGCTCGGTGCACCGCTCATAAGCTCACTTGCATTCTGAACCTTCGGGAATGCGGTTACATCTCTTAAGCTGTCCGCACCGCAGATAATCATAGCAAGTCTGTCAAGTCCTATGCCCATGCCGCCGTGTGGTGGTGCAGCATAGTGGTAAGCCTCAACAAGGAAACCGAATTTAGCATCGATTTCCTCCTGCTCCATACCAAGCAGCTCAAACATTTTGTTCTGCAGCTCACAATCTGTAATTCTCATTGAGCCTGATGATAATTCTGTTCCGTTGAGTACAAGGTCAAATGCCTTTGCTCTTACCTTTGCCTTATCCGTATCAAGGTATGCAATGCATTCCTCCATAGGCATTGTGAATGGGTGGTGCATTGCTACCCATTCGCCGGTTTCCTCATCCTGCTCAAAGAACGGCATTTCGGTAATCCAAAGGTAATTCCATTTGTTCTTTGGAATGATGTCAAGCTCTTTAGCAACAATAAGTCTTAATGAACCGAGTATGGAAAGGGCAGCAGCAGTTTTGTCTGAAATAATGAATACGCAGTCACCCTTCTGAACATCCAGTTCACGGATAAGTGAAGCCAGCTCGCCCTCCTTAAGGAATTTATTGAATGAGCAGTTTGGCTCTTCGTCTGCCCAGCGTATGTATGCAAGTCCTTTGGCACCAATGCCCTTTGCGTGCTCTGTGAGCTTATCAATTTTCTTTCTTGTGTAGACGGATGCACTGTTTTTTGCAACAATCGCTTTCACGCTTCCGCCTGCTTCAATTGCATTTTTGAATACAACAAAATCAGTTTTGTCAGCCCATTCGGTAATATCATTAATGAGCATATCAAAACGTGTGTCAGGTTTATCAGAGCCATATTTTTCCATAGCCTCGGCAAAGGTCATACGCGCAAGCGGCATAGGAATGTCAACGCCTGCTGTTTCTTTCATAAGCTTTGCAATAAAGCCCTCTGCCATATCCATGATATCATCCGTATCAACAAATGACATTTCAAGGTCAATTTGTGTGAATTCAGGCTGTCTGTCGGCTCTTAAATCTTCATCTCTAAAGCAGCGTGCAAGCTGGATGTATCTGTCAAATCCTGCCACCATACAAAGCTGTTTGTAAATTTGAGGTGACTGTGGCAATGCATAAAATTTTCCGTTGTGAACACGTGAGGGAACAACATAGTCCCTTGCGCCTTCGGGCGTTGATTTAATCATCATAGGGGTTTCAATCTCTATGAAATCGTTGTCATAAAAATATTCTCTGGCAATTTTTGCGATTTTGTGGCGCATTAAAATATTCTGTGTAAGCTTTTGGTTGCGCAGATTAAGGTAACGGTATTTAAGTGTTGTTTCGTCACCAACCTTTTGTGAATTAGCAATTTCAAATGGTGGTGTTTCCGATTTTGAAATAATTCTGAATTCCTTAACGTTTATCTCAATTTCACCTGTAGGGATATCCTTGTTTTTGCTTTCACGCTCACAAACAGTACCTACAGCAGCAACAACAAATTCAGCTCTTACAGATTGAGCCTTTGCAAAGACCTCTCTGTCAGTTGTGTCGTTGAATGAAAGCTGAACAATGCCGGTTCTGTCCCTTAAATCAATGAATATAAGATTGCCAAGGTCACGCTGCCTCTGGCACCAGCCAAATAATGTGACCTCTTTTCCGGCATCTGCAAGGCGAAGTTCGCCGCAGTAATTTGTTCTTTTTAATCCTTTAATTGATTCTGCCATTTTGTTTACTCCTGTGTGTTATCGTTGTTTAATCCGAATAATGAACCAAAATCGAATTCTTCGCCATTGATTTCCAAATCAGCAAGCTGTTCTGAAAGCGAAATGTTGTAAAAGCCGCTTACAAAGGTTTCAAGTGCAATTTCGGTTTCTTCGCCTGTAGTCATATTTTTCAGCTTGGCAATGCCCTCGCTTATCTCATTATCGCCTAAAACAATATTGAATTTGGCGCCGAGTTTATCTGCATATTTCATTTGTGCCCTTACAGAACGCTGGTTTAAATCCATAAGCGCACTAAAGCCTTCTGCACGCATATCCTTGCAGATTTCAACGGCCTTTAATGTTGCTTTTTCACCCATAGCAACAATGAATAAATCGGGTGCAGCTGCATCAGGGAAGGGGCAGTTTTGTGCCTCCATAAGAAGCATAAGTCTTTCAAGTCCCATACCAAAGCCTAAAGAAGGTGTTTTCTGACCGCCAAGTGCGTCAACCAGACCATCGTAGCGTCCGCCGCCGCATACAGTACCTTGTGCACCGATTGCGTTTGACACAAATTCAAATACAGTTTTTGTGTAATAATCAAGTCCTCTTACAATTTTCGGATTTACGGTGTATTCTATATTCTGTACATCAAGATATTTTTTTACCATATCGAAATGCTCTTTGCATTCATCGCAAAGGTAGTCAATCACAACAGGGGCATCCTTTGCAATTTGTGAGCAAATCGGACTTTTACAGTCAAGTATTCTCATAGGATTTCTTTCAAGCCTGTCCTGACAGGTAGGGCACAGCTCATCACGGCGTGCTTCAAAATATTCCTTGAGTGCTTTGTGGTATTCAGCTCTGCATTCAGGGCAGCCGATTGAGTTGATTTCAAGGCTTAAATCCTTTATCTCAAGTGTGTCAAATATTGATTTTGCAAGTGCAATGATTTCAGCATCAGCAAGAGGTGACTGTGTTCCGAAGCATTCAATGCCGAACTGGTGAAACTCTCTTAGTCTGCCTGCCTGTGGCTTTTCGTATCTGTAGCAGGAGGTTATATAGCAAACCTTTTGCGGCAGAGCTTCATTGCAAAGTCCGTTTTCAAGATATGAGCGAACAGCGCCTGCAGTACCCTCGGGGCGTAATGTTATTGAACGCCCGCCTTTGTCGTCAAAGGTGTACATTTCCTTTTGCACAACGTCTGTTGTGTCCCCGACTCCGCGCTGAAAAAGCTCTGTGTGCTCAAATACAGGGGTGCGTATTTCCTTGTAGCCAAATTTTTCTGCTATGTCAAGTGCTGTTGATTCTATGTATTGATGTTTGTGCACGTCCTTTGGCAAAACATCCTTTGTTCCTTTAATTGCCTTTGTAATAAGTGCCATAATATTCCCATAGCCTTTCCGGCTACAAAATAAATGAAATCACGTTAACCCTTGCTGTAGCCATACAAGGCGTGATGAAGTTAAATGTTAATGCAGTAACATTTAATGGATTTTATTGCAATTTTAGTTATAACTAAATCGAATTTATAATCTTGATGGATTGTAGCGTGGATTTACGATTTCTCTCCATTCAAAATCGCCTCTCTCCACACCTCTGATAAGAGCTTCGCCTGTTGCAATATTTGTTGCATAAGGTATGTTGTGAACATCACATAATCTTAATAAATCACTGTCATTAGGCTCGTGTGGTTTTGGGGAAAGCGGATCACGGAAAAAGATTAATAAATCAATTTCGTTGCATGCAATTCTGCTGGCAATCTGCTGTCCGCCGCCCTGACTGCCTGAAAGAAAACAATTTATTTTGAGCCCTGTGGCTTCTGATACAAGCTTGCCTGTTGTGCCGGTAGCACAAACATCGTGTCTGCTGATAATGCCGCAGTAGGCGATACAGAACTGAACCAGCAGTTCTTTTTTAGCGTCATGTGCAATAAGCGCTATGTTCATAAATTACCTCCATATATAAAACCAAATTTGATTGGTGTATTACGATTTTCGTTAAGATATATTATCATAAATTTTATTTGTATTCAATATTTATAATTTAATAAAGTAAAGCACGATATTATAAAAGGGAACCAACTTTTTGCGAAGATTTGGCATCCGTATTATTCTGATACCAGTACTTTATAATTTCTGATGTGATTTCTGCAGTTGAAGTACCTGAACCGGCAAGCTCTACTGCAGATGATACTGCAATTTCCGGATTATTATAAGGCGCATATGTTATGAGGAAACCGTTGTTCCTTTTTTTACCGTTTACCATAATTTCAGAAGTACCTGTCTTGCAGGCAACAGGGGTGTCAATCTGGTCAAATACAATATTAGGTGCACCCTGTGTTGCTACAAGACGCATACCCTTGTGAACGATATCAAGTGTATTCTGGCTCAAATCAAGTGTTTCTGCTATAGATTTGCTTTTTTCATTTACAACGCCTGTTGAAGAAGTGATTATTGATTTTACAAAATGCATTTCATATCTGCTGCCGCCGTTTGCAACCGTTGAACAGTAGTTTGCAAGCTGAAGAGGTGTGAACAGGTTGTCACTCATACCGATAGCTGTAAGCATTGTATCACCGATTCTCCATACACCGCCTGCTTTTTCTCTGTTATCAGGAGTGGACAAATTACCTGTCGCTTCAGCGATTTCAACACCGGTTTTCTGCCCTAAACCAAACGAAGATGCATACTCGTCAATTTTAGTTATACCTGTATCCAGCGCAACATTGTAGAAAAACATATTGCAGGAGTCCTTAAGCGCCATTGTTACGTTTTCAGTACCATGTGCATTACCATGCAGGCATTGGAAAGGTTGTCCGAAAAATTCCTGCTGACCAACACATTTGTGTGTTGTGCTTGAGTTGATAATGCCCTCTTCAAGTGCTGCACAGGCAGTTATCGGTTTAAAAGTTGAGCCCGGTGCATATGTACCCATTGCAAACCTGCTCCAAAGCGGATTTCTGGGGTTTTTTGAAAGCTCATCATATTTATCGTAATAATCATTTAAATCATATGTTGGGTATGATGCGGCACAAAGTATTTCGCCGCTGTTGCAATCCTCAACAACAACAGCTCCCGCTGATGATGAAGCGTCAACTTCATCGCATACTTCTTTGAGCTTGTTTTGCGCCAGCACCTGCATATCTCTGTCGATCGTGAGCACGATTGTGTTACCTTGTAAAGGTTTTTTTGTAACTTCCTCGGTAGCATTGCCGTCTTTGTCGATGGTAATGGTCAGCTCACCGGGAATACCTTTCAGCTCGCTCTCCATAGCTTGCTCGATACCGGATTCACCAATCTGGTCTGTAATTTTATAGCCTTCATCTTTTTTTTCTTTATACTCTTCGGCATTGATTTTTCTTACAGTTCCGAGAATATGGGGCGCTATCGTGGAATCTGTGTATTCCCTGTATGCAACAACCTGAACATCTGCACCGGTATAGGTGTTTTTGTCCTCCTTGATTTTTGCTACGGTTTCATCGCTTACATCATCTGCAATGGTAACAGGATTTTCATAAGAAAATAAAAGTCTTGTAAGCTCATACCTTATGTTGCCTATTTTAAGTGCAGTTTCCTTGTCATAACCTTCAATTTCATACTTCTCAAGTACTGCATCATAGCAGTTCTGGGCAGTTGCATAAGGCTGAAGATTAAGCATATCGGCACTTTTCATATTTTCAATATCCTGTTCTTCCGTGTCGGAAAAACGAATATTGCCGTTGCCGTCCCATTCAAGGGGAAGGTTCGAGGCGAATTCTTCTCCATTCGCTTCAAAAAGTTTTATGAGATTATAAATGATTTCGTTTCTTTTTTTGTTATCTTCTGATGAAGGAAAATACACAGCATTTAAAATAATGGAATTACCCTGCCTGTTTGTTACCAGGGAATTACCGTTTCTGTCAACAATTTCACCTCGTGCAGCCTCAATGGGAATGGTGTATGTTTTTTGAGCATTGTTTTTAGCGGTGTAATAGTCCTTGTCCAGAATTTGTATTTTAAACAGATTTGCAGCGAAGCCTATAATTACTGCGAATACGACTATAAGTGCAATTATACTTCTGCTGCTTTTATATTTGCTTTTCACAGTAAAAACTCCTTTGCTGGTTTTATTTGAATTCCTGTTTTTCCGTGTGATTAAGCTTTTTCTTGATTGGTGTAAGAATCAGCCATAAAACAGGCGTAAGCACAATTGTGTAAATTGCGCAGGGAATATAAAATGTGAATATTGTATTTGCTCCGCCGTTTACACCCTTGATAATTATAAAGAAAAGCCAATACATAACGCAGTAAAGCGAAATTGTAATTGCGGATGTAATGATGTTAGTTATAAACGTGTCACGTGCTATATAGGCTGAAAATACGGCAGTCAAAAAGCAAGCTGCTGTAAGCACAATACAGTTGAAGCCTAAATGCACGCTGCCTGTCAAATCCCACAGCAGGCCTGCAAAAAGACCAAGTGCAGATGCCCAGACGATATCTTCACCCATAGCTAAAATGATAATTGCAGGCAAAAGCAGAAAGCATCTTGCACCACCGACTTGCGGGAATAATCCTGCAACGTTCTGAAGCAAATCCAAAATCAGAATGATAAGAAAATATAAAAAATATTTTTTTGATTTTTGTTTGCGTGTAAGCTCCATTATTCTGCCTCACTTTCGGCATTGTAGCCTGTAAGCACAAGGCAGTAATCAAGCTTGGAAATATCAGTTCCCGGTTCAATTAAAGCGTATGTTGAAATATTTGTTTCCTCGTCGCTTATTTCCTTAACTGTGCCGATTATGATGTCTTTGGGCATAGTTGAGCTTATGCCGGCAGTCGCAATAATCGAGCCGTAGGTGATTTTTGTGGATGTGTCAAGATTTTCAAATTTGCACATTGAGTCCTTTGCGATTTGGGCATCACCCGTAACATAGCTTAACTCTTTCGTATTTATATCGTAAGCTGAAACGCTGAAATCAGGATTGATAATTGTGTTTACAACGCTGTATGTGGGATAAGCTTTTTTTACAACTCCCACAAGGTATTTGCCATATAAAACAGCATCACCGTCTTTAATTCCGTTTACGCTGCCTTTGCTGATTGTAAAGCTGTCATAGGGGTCTGCACTGTCACGTCCGATAACAGATGCCTGTGTATACCTGAAATCAGGGTTATCCTCCTGAAGCTCAAGTGTACTCTTGTATAAATCGTTTTGTGATTTTAAATTGTTATAATCGGCAAGCTGATCCTGCAATTCACCAAGCTGCTGTTCAAGCTCGTTGATTTTTGCCTCGTATTGCGCATTACCCTTTGCATTGTTTGAAATTCTGTCTATTCCGCTTGAAATTTTGCTTGCTGCCCAATGTGCAGGCGTAAAAATAATGCCCACAACACTTGACTGTGCTGTTTCGCCGTGGCCGTTTGCCGCACATAAAAACATACCCACAAGCAGTAATGCAATAATAACAGCGATTAACTTTAAACGGCTGCTTTTAAAAAGGTTTTTCATTTTGTGTTATCCTTCTTGCTAGATTGCCCTTTTGAGCTTGATTGATGTTCCGATTGCAACGCAGTCTGCAGGATTTTCCGGTATATGTACTGCAATCTGCGTTTTTTCGCTTATTAATTCACGCAGCCCGCGCAGCTGGCTTGAACCGCCTGTTAAATAAATTCCTTTGTCGATTATATCTGCTGCAAGCTCGGGAAGGGTGAGCTCAAGTGTTTCGCGTATAGCTGAAATAATTTCGCCTACAGGTACTTCAAGTACTTGCCTGATTTGCTTTGAAGTAACCTCAACACTTTTTGGAAGGCCGTTTGAAAGGTTTCTTCCTCTTACCTCCATAGCACCTTCGCCATCATACTCTTTCGCCGAACCCAGTTTTATTTTTATATCCTCGGCTGTATTTTTGCCGATTAACAGGTCAAACTCCTTTTTCAAAAAGTTTATGATTGCTTCGTCAAAGGCATCGCCGCCGATTTTGATGCTTTTGGCAGCAGCTATGCCGCCAAGGCTTAAAACAGCAATATCACAGGTGCCGCCGCCAATATCAACAACCATTGAGCCGGTTGCATCAAATACAGGCAATCCAACACCAATCGCAGCCGCCATAGGCTCTTCAATAAGCTCTATATCCTGTGCACCTGCAGAACGTACAGCGTCCTCAACAGCACGTCTTTCAACCTCTGTAACGCTGCTTGGAATGCTGATAACAACTCTTGTTCTTGTAAAAAGACTTCTTTTGCTTGAACGGTAAATGAAATTTCTTAACATATCCGAGGTCATATCAAAATCAGCGATAACACCGTCCTTTAAAGGATGCACGGCAATAATTGAGCCCGGTGTTCTGCCAATCATAGCTTTTGCTTCGTCGCCCGTTGCAAGAACTCTTTTTGATTTAACGTCAACGGCGACAACGCTTGGCTCTCGTATGATTATTCTGCCTTTTTTATCACAAATCAAGGTATTTGATGTGCCAAGGTCTATGCCGATATCTCTTGAAAAAAGCATTTTATTCTCTCACTTTCAAAATGAAATTGCCGGGGTGTTAATGATTTAATCCATATAGGATTTGACTGTGCGGATGTGCCGGAGCAAAACCACAAAACACCTAAAACATAAACAACTCCATTATATATTCTTACTAATGCATATATTATATAATAGAGTAAGACTTATAACAATACCAAATTTGAAAATTTACAAAATTGTAAAATTAGACCTGCACCTTTCAAGGATGAATCGTGTTTTTTACTGAATCATTCTTATCCGGTGCAGATCTAAATTGTTTTTCATATCAAATAAATTATATTTCGGTTGTGAACTGGTAGCCTTGTTTTTCAACCTCATCAATCACATCGCCGAGTATTTCGGCATTGGTCTGACTTACTGCATGCAGCAGCATGATTTCACCGTTGTGCGTGTTTTCCGTGATTGTTTTGAATGCCTCATCAGGATTTCCGGGGTTTTGAACATCCCAGTCGGCATAGGCAAAGGACCAGAATATGCTTTTGTAACCAAGCTCATCTGCAAGGGCTAAAGTCTGCTCACTGAATTCACCTTTAGGGAATCTGAAAAGCTTCATTCTGTATTTGAAATTTTCTTTCATATACTTGTCAAGAAATGCGATTTCTTCCGTTGCTGTCTGTGTGTCAACCTCATCAAGGGTGTAGTGCCTGTATGTGTGATTGCCGATAATATGTCCCTCATCAATCATACGCTCAATCAGCTGTGGATTATCCTTGACAAAATCATAAGTTACGAAGAAAACCGCCTTAACTCCTTTTTCTTTTAATGTGTCAAGAATTGCCGGAGTATAGCCGTTTTCGTAGCCTTCATCAAAGGTCAAACAGATGTATTTGTCATCCTCCATAATAAAGCTTGCACCTTGCTCACCGTATTTTTTCTGGAGTGCTTCAGGGTCTGCAGGACGTTGGTGATTTTCAGCTCTTCCCGGGCCCCATACTATTTTTTCGTTGCTGTAATTACTTACATTTACACCTGTTACGCCTACTGTGGTTTGTGCCACATTTGTTGTATTGCTGCTGGATTCCTGTATGGTTGTCGGTGCTGCTGCTGTTGTTGTTGTTTCATTTGTGTCTTTCTGGGCGCTGCATCCGGCAAAAAGGAATGCCATACTCAAAATTGCTAATAGTATTTTTTTCATAATAAAAAATCCTCCCTGACTTATTTTAGCCCGAGAGGATTTTTATATTTGTGGTAATTAATTGTCGATTTTCCAGCCTGCAGAAATCAAGCCTTCATCCTTTGCAATATGAGCCAGCAGACTTTCAACAGTAGCATCATTTTTCTTAACTGTTGTTATGTATGCTTTTATTTTCACATTGCCGTCATCCGTTGCATTGCTCTCAAGATTGTGCAGCAGTACATCATTTTTATTTTGTATTGTTTTTATAAGATGAGAGCGTATATCAATTTCACTTTCATCTGTACATTTTATTGAAATTTTATATAAGCATTCTGCACGGCTTTCTTTTTCTTTGTTATAATGACGTTTTTTATTGATAAAGCTTGAAAGCGGATGCAAAATCAAATGTAAAAAAACAACGGCTACTGCAACAATTACGGAAAATAATATATTCGGCAGGGTGCATAATATACCTATTGCCGCTGTAGTCCATATAGTGGCTGCTGTTGACAACCCTTTTATATTCGTGCCGTCTCTTAAAATTAAACCTGCACCTAAAAAGCCTATGCCGCAAACCACCTGTGCAGCGATTCTTGTAACATCTGTATTATTGTCGTGAGCAATATATGAAAAAGCAGAATAAGCATAAGCACCAACGCACACAATTACATTAGTGAGTATACCTGCCTGATGCTTGGTCCATTGCCTCTCAAAGCCCACAATCATACCTAAAGCGATTGCAATTAAAAGTCTTAATGAAAATCCATAGATTGTTGTTATATCAAGAATTTGCTCCAAGCATTTCAACTCCGATTAAAATTAGGATTATAAAGAACTGCTGTTATTGGCACTTGCCTGCTTTAAATAAGCGTTTATAAAACCGTCAATATCGCCGTCCATAACAGCGTTTATGTTGCCCATTTCAAAGTTTGTTCTGTGGTCTTTTACCATTGTGTATGGCATAAATACATAGGAGCGTATCTGGCTGCCCCAGGCAATTTCCTTTTGATCGCCTTTAATATCTTCGATTCTTTCAAGGTTTTCGCGTTCCTTGATTTCAACAAGCTTTGATTTAAGCATACGCATTGCAACCTCTCGGTTCTGGTGCTGGCTTCTTTCAATCTGGCAGGATACAACAATTCCTGTCGGTATATGTGTAAGTCTTACAGCCGATGAGGTTTTGTTTACCTTTTGACCGCCTGCACCGGATGCACGGTATACGTCCATTTTTATATCCTCATCACGTATTTCAACATCAACATCATCGTCAATTTCAGGCATAACTTCAAGGGATGCAAATGACGTGTGGCGCCTGCCGGAGGAGTCAAACGGAGATACTCTTACAAGCCTGTGAATGCCCATTTCGCCTTTGAGATAGCCATATGCATTTTCGCCCTCAATGAGAATGGTTGCACTTTTTATTCCTGCAACATCACCATCAAGATAATCAAGTGTAGACACTTTATAGCCTTGCCTTTCACCCCAGCGGTTATACATTCTGAAAAGCATTTCTGCCCAGTCCTGCGCCTCTGTTCCGCCAGCGCCGGCATGGAAGGTTAAAAGTGCATTGTTGTTATCAAACTCACCGCTTAAAAGTGTTGTAAGTGTGAGGTTTTCCAGCTTTTTTTCAACAGCTTCAACAGATTCAGTGCAGTCCTCTATTAAATCAGCATCTTCCTCTTCATCTGCAAGTTCTATCATAACAAGCGCATCGTCAAATTCATTCTTTAAATTTTCGTATGAAGCGACCTTTGCCTTGAGTGCTCCTATTTTTTGCATAGTTTTCTGGCTTTGCTCCATATTATCCCAAAAATCAGGCGCACTGCTGATTTCTTCAAGCTCTGTAATTTCTGCCTTGAGATGATCAATTGTAAGGGCTTCTTTTAAATTTTCAATTGCACTTTCAGAGCCAAGCAGTCTTAATTTGAGTTCCTCGTATTCAATCATAAATCAATTTTCATAGGCAATGAATGAAATCACAGTTTTAATTACTGCTCATTGCCCAGCCTTTCTGCCCACTAATATTAGTATCTATATTCATAATATTATATACAAATCAATAATATATTTCAAGTTTAAAAATCTGTTAATAATATTTTAATGAAATTATTGATTTATTATACTAACATAATGTATAATAAACTGATTGGCAATAGCCGGACTTATGATTTCTGCTATTGCATAGATTAAGAAAGGATTATGTAATGATTTTTCACGAAAACGAAAAATGTCCCGTTTGTGACAAAGTATTTACAGAGGATGATGATATAGTAACCTGTCCCCATTGCGGCACGCCCCATCATAGGGAATGCTATACTTCTTTGGGCAGATGTGTTAATCATGATAAGCATAAGGATGGATTTGAATATTCTTTTCAAGAAGTAAACGAACAGTCGTCAGACAATAATGAAAGCAGAAGAGAAACGAATAATTTAAATCCGAACAATGTTTATTATCCGCAGGATGCGGTAACGAAAAAAACACTTTGCAGCAGCTGCGGTGAGGAGATTGCTCCCAATTCTCCCTTTTGCCCTTCCTGCGGAGCAAAGCAGGAAAATCCGGTTTATGATTCTGTATCGCCTGTAGGTTTTGCTCCTTTTAACAGTGAGCAGCAGGCATATGCCGATAGCAGTGAAACGATTGAGGGTAAAAGCTTAAGTGATGTTGCCAGCGTGGTCAGAACAAATACCGGCAGATTTATTCCGAAATTTATTCAAAATAAAAAGGTTTCCTGGAATTGGTCGGGCTTTATATTCGGCCCTTATTATCTGCTTTTTAGAAAAATGTATAAGCAGGGAATTGCAGCTCTTATTTTAAATCTTGCTGCAAAGTATACTGCATTTTCTTTATATTTGCAGCAGTATAAGGCATTGGCAACATTTATGTATAGTGATGAAATGAAGTCATTTTTTACAAATCCTACACAAGAGCTTGCCGATAAATATATTCAGCTTTATAACGAAGTACTTCCGATGTTTTTGATTATAGGTGCTGCAAGCCTGATTATTAATCTGGTAATCGCGTTGTTTTCCGATAGCTTTTACAGAGCAAAGGTATTCTCTGTTTTAAACAGAGTTGATGAAAACCTGAATCAGGGCGGCATTTTCAGCCAGTCAATACCTTTTTCGGAAGAACAAAATACAATATCGCAAAGTGATATGAAAAAAATTTATTTAGGCAGAATGGGCGGTACAAGTTTTGTTTCACCTTTTATTGCCTGGTCTGCTGTTTATTTAATAACAAATATTATTTCAAGATTTTAGGAGGATTAAGTTATGAAAGTAAAAAAGGCGATAATACCTGCAGCCGGTATGGGTACAAGGGTGCTTCCTGCATCAAAGGCAGTTCCGAAGGAGATGCTTAATATTGTTGATAAGCCGGCTATTCAGTACATTGTAGAGGAAGCTTTTGCTTCAGGTATAGAAGATGTACTTATTATAACAAACAGAGGCAAGGGTGCTATTGAGGATCATTTTGACCATGCTTTTGAGCTCGAGTCAAAGCTTGAGGGCAACGAGAGCAAAAAGAAGATTTATGACGATGTAATGCAGTGCTCAAACTTCGGTAATATTTATTTTATTCGTCAGAAGGAAACAAAGGGTCTTGGTCATGCCGTGCTTTGTGCAAAAAGCTTTGTTGGTGACGAGCCGTTTGCTGTTCTTTACGGTGATGATGTTATTCTTTCCGAAACACCTGTTACCAAGCAGCTTTGTGATGCTTATGAAAAATACGGCAAGGGTGCTGTAGGTGTTAAAGAAGTTCCGGGTATGGCCATTACAAAATACTGCTCTTTGGCTGTTAATGAGCTTGAGGGCAACTGCTATAATTGCACCGATATGATTGAAAAGCCGTCACCGGAAGAAATTATGTCAAATTATTCAATCCTCGGCAGAGTTGTTATGCCGCCTGAAATTTTTGATATTCTTGAAAATACTCCGCTTGGTGCAGGCAATGAGCTTCAGCTCACCGATGCAATGAAAACACTTGCACAGACCAAGGGTGTAGTTGCAGTTGATTACGAGGGTACACGTTACGATATGGGTAACAAATTCGGTATCCTTCAGGCAAATATTGAAGTTGGTTTAAAGCATCCTGAAACAAAGGAAGAGCTTAAATCATATATCAAAAAGATAGCAGAGGATTTAGACTGATATGATAAAAATCGAACGTACAAGTGTATTGAATTTTGACAATGCAATGCGCGGTGCAAGAAATCCTTTGAATTCCTGGGCAAGATATGATTCCTCATTTGATGAAAACGGCAATTTTGTTTTCGGCGAAAATGATTTGAGTCTTGCAAAGCGTTTGTGCCAAGCAGGTACAGACCACAGAAAATTTGTAAGAATGATATTTGTAAGTGTTGATGTAACTGCTCCGATGTATTGGTGGAAGGAATATGATACCTATAAGGTAGGAACAGTTGCCAATTCAACCTCAACAATGCATAAAATCACTTCAAAGCCATTTGAACTTGCCGATTTTTCAACGGATCATATGAACGAAGAGGGGATTAAGGCAATGGAAAGTGTTATTGAAACACTCGAATCCCTGCGGCTTCGTTACCTTGAAACAAAGGATAAAGAGCTTTGGTATACGATTATTCAGCTGCTTCCCAGCTCTTATAATCAGATGAGAACATGCACGCTCAATTATGAGAATTTGTGCAATATCTATTATGCAAGAAAGAACCATAAATTGGCTGAATGGCATACATACTGCGATTGGGTAAAGGATTTGCCTTATTTTGCAGATTTATTCATTCAGGACGATGCAAAGGATTGATATAATGTCACAATACTATTATAACCCGTTTGGCGGCAATAGTGATATTGAAGAGGAGCAGAAAGCAGCATTTTTAAAAGCACAGCGTGTTAAGCAGGAAAAGCATGAAATCAGAATTATCAGCCTTTCAATGGGCTGTGCAATTGTTGCATATGTTGTTATACAGAATATTGTATCAGCTCTGCTTCTGGCGTTTGATTTGTATGATTTGTATTTAAATAACGCTGTTTTTCAATATGCATTTAATGTTGTGGGTATTTCTTTTGCAGCCGTTGCAGTTCCGTTTGGCATAATGGCTCTGATTAATAAGAAAAATTATAGATACCCTGTTATTCCTAATAAAAAAATCAAATCTGCAAGGGCCTTTGCCTGGGTTTGTTTTGGTATGGGCTGCTGCATAATTGCAAATATTTCGGTTTCATATATTGTTATGTTTATCGAAGGTATTTTTGATGTTGAGCTCACACAGGGCGAACTGCTGGAGCCCGATTCGGTATTCGCCTGTGTTATGAATTTAATAGGTCTGTCTATTATTCCTGCGGTATGTGAGGAGCTCGCAATGCGTTGTTGCTCCTTGCAGCTTTTAAGAAAATATGGCAAGGGCTTTGGCGTTTTTGCTGTAAGTATAGTTTTCGGACTCCTTCACGGAAATGTGGTTCAGTTTATATTTGCTTTTGTTGTGGGTCTTATTTTAGGCTTTGCAACGGTTCAGACGGACAGCATTGTTCCCGCAATATTTATTCATGCCCTGAATAATGGAATGTCCGTTGTGCATTCAACGGTGATGTATGCTTCAAATGAGGATATGGCAGATAATACTACTGTAGCTATGTATCTTGTCTGGTTTGCTTTGGGCATTGCGTCATTCATTTATTTGCTTATGAAAAAAGAGTTCAAATCAGCACCTGATCAGTATTATAGCGGAAAATCAGTGCTCACGAATGGGCAGAAATTCACAGCTTTTCTTTTCCCCTGGATGATTTTTCCGTTTATTATCCTTATAATTCTGACAGCCCTTACAATAAAATAGTTTTATGAATATTGAATTTATGAATCGTGCAATTGAGCTTGCACAGCAGAGTGCCCTTGAGGGTGAAGTGCCTGTGGGAGCAGTTGTCGTTAAAGATAATCAAATTGTAGGCGAAGGCAGAAATCGCCGTGAGCTGGGCAAAAATGCCTTGTATCATGCAGAGCTTGAGGCAATTGACAGTGCATGCAAAAAACTTGGCGGCTGGCGGCTTTGGCAATGTGATATTTATGTAACTCTGGAGCCGTGCCCTATGTGCAGCGGTGCTATCATCAATTCCAGAATGAAAAGCGTAATTTTTGGTGCTTTCGATAAAAAGGCAGGTTCCTTTGGTTCAATTATTAATTTTAATGATATTGCTTATAACCACAAGCCTGAAATCATATCAGGTGTTATGGAGCAGGAATGTGCTGCTCTTTTAACAGATTTTTTTAAAAATTTGAGGAAAAGCAAGCAATAAAATATGAATTATGAACAGCGAAATGCGTTTATCGTGTTTCGCTGTTTTTTTAATAATGTAAATGAATTTGATTTATTTAAAAAAGCTTGCAACACTTTTATATATTTATTACACTTAATATATGACGTCGTCAAAGAGGTGATGAGTATGAATGAATATGAATTGGTAAAGGCGGCTAAATCCGGTGATAAGGATGCCTTTTGCAGCTTGTATGGATTATATAAGGATAGATTATATCGTTATGCTTATTACAGGCTTAATGATTCGCAGGACGCACAGGACGCTGTGCAGGACTGTGTGGTTTCAGCTTTTGAACAGATTAACACTCTTAAAAGTTGCAAAGCCTTTCCTTCCTGGATATTCACCATTCTGCGCGGCGTTTGCACAAAATATATCAAGCTGCAGATTAATCAGAGACGCAGCGTTGATATGAATGAAGCTTCAAATTTATTTAATATTATGAGTGACGACAGTACTGTGTTGTCAGGTGCACTTGAAATTCTAAATCCGCAGGAGCGCGATATTGTCCTGTTGAGTATTGTGGCAGGATTTACAAGTAAAGAAATTTCAAGAATTATAGGGCTTACTTCAGGCAGCGTCAGATCAAAGCTGTCAAGAAGCCTGGCCAAAATGAGGGATTATTTGGAGTGATACGGTTATGAAAAAGAATAATAATTTTGAATATGTTAAGGACTTATTTGATAATGATAATATTTCTGCACCAAATGATTTGGATGAGCGTGCAATAAAAGAAAAAATCAGCAAGATAAAGCCTGAAAAGGTAAAGATTTATAAAAAGAATGTTTTTAAGGCAGCAGTAAGTGCTGTTGCCTGTGCGGCTGTTGTGATTGCCTCTTTGGCAGTAGCAAAGCCTTATTATGATAAAAAGAATGTTCAGCCATCTGTAACCGAGCAGCAAAATCAGGTGCTCAATACTTTTGAAAGCATTGATGATATAAAAAAGGCAGTAAAAAGCGCGGAAAAAGAAGACAGATATTATGATGCTTATAGTAAAGACGTGAAAAATGCAGACGGAGTTTTTGTTACAGAAAGCAATACAGATATAGCTGCTGAAGGCGGTGCTGCATCCTATGCACAAACCTATAAGCAGGTTGATGCTGTTGATGAGGGCGATATAATAAAAAATGACGGCAGCTATATATATTGGCTTGCCAATAATACCGGTGTTATTCATATTTATGATAAGGGCGGTAAGATTGTTTCGAGTATAAGAGATTTTGAATATAAAATTAATGACGAATATGCTGCGGAAAACATTGCTGAAGATGAGTACGAAAACGAATATGTTACAGAGATGTATATTTCTGAAAATACACTTATTGTAAATACACAAAAAAGCATTTTGGGACTGATGAATACCTATTTTTATGATGTGTCCAATGCAAAAAGTCCTGTGAAATATGATTCTTTTTCACAAAGCGGTTTTTATGTTTCATCAAGATTGATTGATAACAGGCTTTATCTGGTTTCCTGTGATTATGTTTATAGTGCTCAATGTAAAACAGATGACGATTATCTTCCATATATATGTGATGGAAAAAGCGAGGATAAGATTGTGCTTCCCTGTGAAAGCATATGTTATTGTGATAATTCAAACGAGCCAAGCTATCTTGTTATAAGTGAAATCAATGTTGATGATTCAGATAAGTCAACACAGACCAAAGCCGTTTTTGGTGCCGGTTCGGATATTTATTGTAACGAGAGCACTATGTATATCACTATGAATCGTTTTAATACCACCCGGAAAACAGAGAGAATGGATTATACGGATGTTAAAACACAGATAATCAAGGTCAGTCTTTCACAGGATGGCATACAGTTTACAGCCTTGGGTGAGGTTGAGGGCAATATCCATAATCAGTTTTCACTTGACGAAAAGGATGGTATGCTGCGTATTGCAACAACCTCTTATAACGATAAGGGAGAGGAAATAAATAATCTTTATATCCTTGATAATAACTTAAAGCAGATTGGAGCAGTAACAGGCTTTGCACCAACCGAAAGCATAAAGGCGGTGCGTTTTATCGGTGAAATGGCATATGTGATTACCTATGAGCAAACCGACCCGCTTTTTGTTATTGATTTATCTAATCCATCGGCCCCGTCAATAAAAGGCGAGGTTGAAATAACAGGTTTTTCAAGCCTTCTTGTTCCTGTTGATGAAAACACACTTTTAGGTATTGGTTATTCTACTGAAGAAGCCGGGGGAATGGAAGCCATTAACGGCACCAAGCTTGCTTTGTTTGATATTTCAAATCCCGAAAATCCCAAGGTGCTTGATAGCTATGTGCTTGAAAATTATGAATGCGCTGCAAGAGATAATCACCACGCTTTAGTTGTTAATAAAGATAAAGGCTATTATGCAATCCCGTATGATATGTTTGCAGATGATAACGATATTTATTATGAACACGGCGCTGTAACTTTTGAGGTTTCAAGCGGCAAAATCAATATTACAAATCGTTTTAACATCAAATCTGATGAAGCAACCTGGGATTCACGCTGCACCTATATTGATGATGTTTTGTATGTCCTTGATTCAAACGGCGAAATAAATTTATTTAATGTAAAATAATTGTGGTTAATAAAAATCAAAGCTCCGATACAAATTTGTACCGGAGCTTCTTTATTGCCATTCACGCAATTCATGTTGGCTTAACACCCTGCCCGGAATCGGGCCGTCGGGTTCGACTGGCGTCTGATGAAATAGATAATGAAAAAATCAAGTCATTTAACTTTCTTATTTCATGCTCTCTTCATAAGCCTTAATCATCTTCTTAACCATCTGGCCGCCTACTGAACCAGCCTGCTTTGAAGTAAGGTCACCATTGTAACCATTCTTAAGGTTAACACCAACTTCAGCAGCAGCTTCCATCTTGAATCTGTTAAGAGCTTCCTTAGCCTCTGGAACTACATTCTTATTGCTTGACATTTGAATACACCTCTTTTTCTGTTTAGTTACAAAAGTGAAGAATGATCTGTAATTTCAAAAATCATTTTTCGCTCTTGCAAGTATAGTTTGTGAAGTGTATTCGTTTTTACATATTGAAAAATTTTGACAATAAAAATTGAATTATAATTATTACTACTTTTAAAATTGAGAACAATAGACACGGAATATAGTTATTGGCATTGAGTGCTATTGTATTTGATTTGTCGATATGATAAAATCCAATTATATAATAGTTAATACATATGATTTTATTTATCTTTTTAATAAGGAGAATAAAAATGAAAGGCATTTCAGTTTCGACGTGCTTTGATTATAACATTAGTTTAAAAAATCAGTTAGAGCTTATAAAAACAGCAGGTTTCAGTCATTTTTCAATAGGAACTAATTATAATCATAGTGGGATTTTAGATAGTAAGAATTATAATGATATATTGTTATTATCGAAAGATAATGATTTGTCTATTGATACAATACACGGATACACTATGGATAAAGAGGACACAATTACAATTAATGAAAAATTGGCGAAAGCTGCATCCATTTTGAATGTACCAGTCATAATTTTACATTGCAGTTCTTTTTCTATTAATCCAAATACTCTTGATGAAAGGAAAAGAAATATTATTTCTAAATTGCCAATATTTGAAGAGCTTGCAAAGACTTACAATGTAGTTTTTGCGTTTGAGAACGTATTGCCAGGTGTGTCAACTGATTTGACTGAATTCGCTGTGAATAATTCAAATCCGGAATTTTTTGGATTTTGTTATGATTCTTCTCACGATCAAATTGGTGGTCCTAGAAATTTTGATTTATTAAAAAGACATGCAAATAGGCTCAAGGCGGTACATATTTCCGATAGAGTTTGTGAGTTTGTTGATCATCTAATACCTGGGGAAGGGTTTATTGATTTTGATTATATTGTTAAGATAATTCATTCCGTAAATCCGTCATTTCCATTGTTGATGGAGGTAAGTACCGAACATTCAAAATATAAAAGGGCAGAAGAATTCTTGTCTGTAACCTATAAAGAGTCATTAAGTTTGTATAAGAAAATTAATACAGGTATATAATCTTCAGTACATATAATTTTGATTTCTATTTTATAGACGAAAATAATATAAATAAAGACAGCAAAACCGGAAGCAGCTGCTCCCGGTTTTGTTTTATTATGTATTAATTAAAAATTATATAAGGTATATTATGCTATAAGCATAGTTATAAGTCTTACGGCAAAAGCACAAATCCAAGCAATAAGGCATTGACCAATTACCACGCCGCCTGCCCATTTAAAGCCAAGCTCGCGTTTAACGGCGGCAACGGCAGCAACGCAAGGTGTGTAAAGCAGGCAGAATATGAGCAGAGGAGCAGCGGTTGCTGCTGTGAGAAGTCCCATAAGCTCACCTGTTGAGCCGAATAATACGGTCAAGGTGGAAACAACACTTTCCTTTGCCATAAAGCCTGAAATAAGTGCCGTTGATATCCTCCAGTCGCCAAAACCAAGCGGTTTGAAAATCGGCGCAATTGCACCTGCTAATGCTGCAAGTATGCTGTTTTGAGAATCATCGACAATTCTTAAATGGAAATCGAAGGTCTGTAAAAACCAAATTACAATTGTTGCAATAAAAATAACCGTGAATGCTCTTTGCAAAAAGTCCTTTGCTTTATCCCAAAGAAGATGTGCAACATTTTTTACACCTGGCATTCTGTAATTTGGCAGTTCCATTACAAACGGTACAGCCTCACCTTTGAATATACTGCTTTTAAAAATCAGCGCAACAAGTATTCCTACAATTATACCTGTAAAGTATAATCCAATCATTACAAGGCCACCATGCTCAGGGAAGAAAGCGGCGGTGAAAAAGCCGTAAATCGGAAGCTTTGCCGAGCAGCTCATAAAAGGCGTTAGCATTATCGTCATTTTTCTGTCACGTTCCGACGGGAGTGTTCTGCTCGCCATAACGCCGGGAACCGTGCAGCCAAAGCCAATAAGCATAGGCACAATGCTTCGTCCTGACAATCCTATTTTACGCAAAAGTTTATCCATTACAAATGCAACTCTTGCCATATAACCTGTGTCCTCCAAAAGGGACAGGAAGAAAAACAGCGTTACAATGATTGGCAAAAAGCTTAAAACGCTGCCAACACCGGTGAAAATACCGTCTATAATCAGCGAATGTACAACTTCGTTAACGTTCCAGGCTGTAAATGCCGCGTCTACACCATTTGTTACCCATTCAATTCCGCTTTCCAGAAGTCCTTGTAACCATGCACCTATCACATTGAATGTGAGCCAGAAAACAAGTCCCATAATGCAGATGAAAGAAGGGATAGCGGTGTATTTGCCTGTAAGTATTTTATCAATTCTTCTGCTTCGTGCGTGCTCCTTGCTTTCCTGCGGCTTTATTACTGTTTGGTTTACAAGCTTTTGGATAAAGGTGAATCGCATATCTGCAATGGCAGCTGCACGGTCCAGTCCGCGTTCCTGTTCCATCTGGCAGATAATGAATTCAAGCATTTCTTTTTCATTATCCGTTAAATGGAGTGCTTCCATAATTCTGTTGTCACCCTCAACAAGCTTTGTAGCAGCAAATCTTACAGGGATTTGCGCAGCTTTTGCGTGGTCTTCAATCAAATGCATGATTCCGTGCAGGCACCTGTGAACTGCACCGCCGCAGTCATTTTCGTTGCAAAAATCCATTCTGCCAGGCTTTTCCTGGTATTTAGCTACGTGAATTGCATGCTGTATTAATTCATCAACACCCTCATTTTTTGATGCTGAAATAGGGATTACAGGTATTCCGAGTAAAGCCTCCATTTCGTTAATTCGTATTGCGCCGCCGTTGCCTTTTACCTCATCCATCATATTGAGTGCTAATACCATTGGTATTCCCAGCTCCATAAGCTGCATTGTAAGATAAAGGTTACGCTCAATATTGGTTGCATCAACTATATTTATAATGCCCGTTGGCTTTTCACCGATTATAAACTGCCTTGTAACAATTTCCTCACTGCTGTATGGCGACATGGAATAAATGCCGGGTAAATCTGTGATTTCGGTGTTTTTAAAGCCCTTTATACTTCCGCTTTTTCTGTCAACAGTAACGCCTGGGAAATTACCAACATGCTGATTTGACCCTGTAAGCTGATTAAACAATGTTGTTTTGCCGCAATTCTGATTGCCAGCTAAAGCAAAGGTAAGTATTTGGTCAGCAGGCAGGGGATTTTCACCTTTTTTTGTGTGGTATTTACCGCCCTCACCAAGACCGGGATGCTCCGTGCGTCTTGATTCTGCCTGTTTTTTTGATTGTATTTTATTTTGGGGCTGTTCAATTTCTTTAATCTCAATTTTTTTTGCATCATCAAGACGGAGTGTAAGCTCATAGCCATGAATTTTAAGCTCCATAGGATCTCCCATAGGAGCAAATTTAACAAGAGTTACTTCCGCCCCGGGGATTAAGCCCATATCAAGAAAATGCTGCCTTAAAGAGCCTTCTCCGCCGACTGAAAGCAGCTGTGCTGATTTTCCAATTTCTAAATCATTTAATGTCATAATTGACCCTTCCGTGAATTTGCTGTATCTATAGGGACTGATAAGTTGAAAACAATTTTAAAATATTTTTCTATATAATCCATATATAAATCTAAAATAATTATCATACTTTGTCAATAGAAAATATATGTAATAAAATAAAAATTAATGAATTCTTATATTGATTTAATATATACAGACAGCATAATATTTTAATTCCTAGTAAATTTCTAGCTTTTATATTGATTTTTATTATTTGTTTTTGTATAATGCTAGAAGAATGAAAATAATATTTTTATATAGATATAATTTAAGGAGATAATACAATGCTTGAATTAAAGGACGTTACCTTTAGCGTTGAGGAAAACGGCAAGGAAAAGATTATTGTTGACCATTTAAGTCATTGCATTGATGATAATAAATTTACGGTTATTACAGGTCCGAACGGCGGAGGTAAGTCAACTCTTGCCAAGCTGATTGCAGGTATTGAAAAGCCTACAAGCGGTAAAATTCTGTATAATGGACAGGATATAACGGATTTAAGCATAACAGAGAGAGCAAATCTGGGTGTCAGCTATGCTTTTCAGCAGCCTGTAAGATTTAAGGGAATTAAGGTTATTGATTTAATCCGTCTTGCAGCAGGAGAAAATCTTTCCGCAGCAGGTGCGTGTGAATACCTTTCAGAGGTAGGACTTTGCGCAAGGGATTATATTAACCGTGATGTTGATACAAGCCTTTCAGGTGGTGAGCTTAAGAGAATTGAAATTGCAAGTGTTCTTGCAAGAAAGACTCCGCTTTCCGTTTTCGATGAGCCTGAGGCAGGTATTGATTTATGGAGCTTTCATAATCTGATTAAGGTTTTTGAAAAGCTGCAGTCCAAAAAAGAAAACACAATTATTATTATTTCTCATCAGGAGCGTATCTTAAAAATTGCTGATGATATTATTGTTCTTGCGAACGGAAAGCTTCAGTCAAGCGGAACAAGGGATGAAATGCTTTCACAGGTGTTGGGCACAGCAACTGACGGCTGCCGTTTTTTACAAAGATAATTACAATAAGAGGAAGATATAATGGATCAGATTCAAAAAAATTTATTAGAGCAGGTTGCCGATTTGCATGAGGTACCCAGCGGGGCATATAATATCCGTTCAAACGGCACCAGTGCAGGAAGAAATACAACGGCGAATATTGATATTGTCACTAAGACGGACAAGCAGGGTATTGATATCATCATTAAGCCGGGAACAAAAAAAGAGAGCGTGCATATTCCTGTCATTATCAGCGAAAGCGGACTTGAGGAATGTGTATATAATGATTTTTATATCGGTGATGATTCTGACGTTGTGATTGTTGCAGGCTGCGGTATTCATAATGCAGGCAGCAGTCGTTCAAAGCACGACGGTATTCATACCTTCCACGTGGGTAAAAACGCTAAAGTAAAATATGTTGAAAAGCATTACGGCAGCGGCGACGGCAATGGCGAAAGGGTTATGAATCCTGAGACGATTGCAGAGATTGATGAGGGCGGCTTTCTTGAAATGGAAACCACACAGATAAAGGGTATTGATTCAACAAAGCGCCTTACAAAAGCAACCCTTGAGAAGGATGCTAAAATTATAATTACCGAAAAGCTTATGACGCACGGCAATCAGTATGCCGAAACCTGCTTTGAGGTTGATATGAACGGTGAAAATTCCAGCGCTAATGTAATATCACGTTCCGTTGCAAAGGATAATTCAAAGCAAATATTTTTATCAAAAATTAATGGTAATAACAAATGCTCGGGTCATTCGGAATGTGATGCGATTATTATGGGCGATGCTGTTATCAGTGCAATTCCTGAAATTACAGCGAATGATCTTGATGCGGCACTCATTCATGAGGCAGCTATCGGCAAAATTGCAGGCGAGCAGATTATTAAGCTAATGACGCTCGGCTTAACTGCAGAGCAGGCTGAGGAGCAGATTGTAAACGGATTTTTGAAGTAAGTTTAAAGCAGGGCTTTAATCCGATTTTGTTTTTTCTATAAATATAAAACTATTCATAATACAATGGATAGTTTTATTTTTTTGTTATTGACTTGGAGCTTACTCCAAGTGTTATAATATTTGAGTAAGGAATTTTAAAACAGAGGTGATTTTGTGACAATAAAAGAGGTTAGTCAGAAATATAATGTTTCGCAGGACACATTACGGTATTATGAGCGTGTGGGTATGATACCGCCTGTAACACGTAATAAAAGCGGAATCAGGGATTACAGCGACGAGGATTTAGGCTGGGTGGAGCTGGCAATCTGTATGCGAAGTGCAGGTCTGCCTGTAGAGGTTATGATTGAATACCTGCATTTATATCAGCAGGGTGACAGCACAATTGCACAAAGACTTGATTTGCTGAAAAATCAGCTTTCAGCTTTGCAGGAGCAAAGAAATCAGATTGATGAAACGATTGAACGATTAAGCTATAAGGTTTCAAAATATGAGCAGGCGGTAAAAACAGGTAAGCTCGTCTGGGATTAATATTTAAATAAAATTTAAATTTGGAAAGGAACGAGAAATATGGAAAAACAAACTGCAGGCAGAGAAATATTAGGTGCGTTAGCACCAAAATTTGCACAGTTAAATGATGATGTGTTGTTTGGTGAGGTTTGGAGCAGAGAGGATAAATTGTCATTAAGGGACAGAAGTCTGATAACGATAAGTGCATTGATGGCACAGGGTCTGTATCCTCAAGTAAAATCACATCTGGTATTAGGTAAAAAGCACGGCTTAACAAAGGATGAGGTTGTTGAGATGGTAACACAATTGGCTTTTTATTGCGGCTGGCCAAAGGCGTGGAGCGTATTCCCATTGATTGAAGAGGTTTATGGAGGTAATGAAAATGAATAAGGCTGAATTTGATAAAATAAATGCATTTGGAACAGGGGAGCCTAATGTTGGCTTTGCTCAATATTTTACAGGTAATTCGTATTTAAATCCTCTTACCAATCCTGAAGAAACGCCGATATTTATGGCAAATGTTACCTTTGAGCCCGGCTGCAGGAATAATTGGCATATTCATCATTCCGCTTCAGGCGGCGGTCAAATCCTTATTTGTACTGTCGGCAGCGGTTGGTACCAGGAAAAGGGGAAGGCACCTGTAAGTCTTGAGGTTGGAAGTGTAGTTACAATACCGGCAAATGTTGCACATTGGCATGGTGCAAAGGCAGATTCATGGTTTAGCCATATCGCTGTTGAAGTACCCGGTGAAAATACTTCAAATGAGTGGCTTGAGCCTGTAAGCGACGAGGAATACAGCGCTTTATAATGTCTTTAATCCTATTCAAAGCAGCAAAAGCTTTGCTAAAAACAAAATATTTAAAAATATAAAAACAGCACCTGGGCACTTCAGCTTTTCAGGTGCTGTTTTTATGAAAGGGGAGAGATTTATTTTATTGGGCTCTGCTCATTTGCGGAGCATTTTTTGGCAGGTTTTTATCATCGGGCATATTCCCGTCTCCCGGATTGCCGTTGGGTCTGCCGCCGGGATTTCCACCCGGAGCACCGCTGTTTGTACTGATGGTACTTTCCTGTTCTATTGTTGTTTCGTTTTTGCTGTTATCTGCTTTTGTACAGCCTGCAAGTAAAGCGATTATCGTTAAAATAGAAATTACGGACAGAGAAATTGTTTTAATATGCATTAGAGTTTCCTCCTTGACTGGTAATATACCAAAGCAGTATGACTTTTCTATGAAAACTTTATTAGCATTGAATAAACTTATATTAAATATTTTGTTACCCAAATTTTAAGTATTTGTAAAGTGATATTATTGATTAATTTAATAAGCTGTGTTATTATTTTAGCTATGGAATATAAATATGAACTTCATTGCCACACGGGATGTGTGTCCCGCTGCGGCAGAGTAGAACCTGAAGAAATTGTAAAATTATATAAAGAAAAGCACTACAGCGGTATAGTTGTTACCGATCATTACAGCCCTATGACCTTTACGCCGAATTGGTGCCCGCAAAAGCAGATTGATTTTTATTTAGAGGGCTATAGGAGGATGAAAAAAGCGGCGGGTGATGATTTCACCGTACTTTTAGGTATGGAGCTTCGCCATTATTTTACTGCAAATGATTATCTGATTTACGGTATTGATGAAGCGTTTTTATATAACGCCGGCAATCTTATGACCGTTTGGGAAAAGGATGTTTATAAGCTTGCTAAAAAGAACGGTTATCTTGTATATCAGGCTCATCCGTTTCGAACCGGAATACGCCGCTGTAATCCTGAATACATTGACGGGGTTGAGATTTATAACGGCAAAACCGATAAAAGCTCAAATGAAAAGGCGTATGAATGGGCGAAGGAAAATAATAAGCTTATGTGCTCCGGCTCTGATTTTCATACTGTAAAAAATCTTGCCCGCGGTGGTATTATTACCGACAAAAAGATAAATAATAACGATGATTTATTGATGCTGCTTAAAGCACAGAATTTTAAGATGATAAAGGAATATTAAAATGAAGTTTTTGAAGAAAAATGGTTTTGGAATTTTAGTCTGCATCATCATTGCGGGTATCTCAACACTTCTGGCTGAAATGAATATCGGCAGTTTTTCATTTGAGGTTATCGGTGCGCCTGTGTTTGCAATTGTAATCGGAATGGTTATAACTGCATTGTTTAAAAATTTTGCATCAAGCGAAAATATGAAAGCAGGTATAACCTTTACATCAAAGAAAATTCTGCAATGGGCAGTCATAATACTGGGCTTCACACTCAATATTAAAACTGTGCTTTCAGTTGGCGGCAAAAGCCTGCCCGTTATTGTTGCAACAATTGCAACCTCGCTTATTGTTGCTTTTGTAATGTGTAAAGTGCTTAAGATGGATAAAAAGGTTTCCATTCTTGTTGGTGTTGGTTCTTCAATTTGCGGCGGTTCGGCAATAGCTGCAACAGCACCTGTAATTGATGCCGATGATGAGGAAATTGCACAGTCAATATCTGTTATCTTTTTGTTTAACGTAATTGCTGCACTTATTTTTCCAACTCTTGGCAATGTTATAGGTCTTTCAAATGATGGTTTTGCGCTTTTCGCGGGAACAGCGGTTAACGATACATCATCTGTAACTGCTGCCGCTTCTGCGTGGGATAGTATGAAGGGGACGGAAGGTCTTGTTCTTGCCCAGGCAACAACGGTTAAGCTTACACGAACACTTGCTATCATTCCCATTACATTGGTGCTTGCTTTAATCAGAACGCGTAATGCCAAAAAGCAGGGTGGGGATGGTGCAAAGGTTTCTCTCAAAAAGATTTTTCCCTGGTTTATCCTTTATTTTGTGATTGCCTCGCTGATTACAACAGCAGTTTCCCTTATTCCTTCCAGCGGCTTTACAGAATTTTATAACCATTATTTTGTTAAAGGTGCAAAGTGGCTGGCAAAATTCTTTATTTCAATGGCAATGTGTGCAATAGGTCTTAATACCAATATCGTAACTCTTGTAAAAAAAGGCGGCAAGCCGATTGCAATGGGATTTTGCTGTTGGGTGTTTATAACTGTCGTAAGCCTTGTAATGCAGCATGTACTGGGATATTGGTAATATAAATGCTATTTTACAAACCGAAGGGCGATATTGCCCGTCGGTTTGTTTTATAATTACCGAATAGTAGGTGAATATTGTGAAACTCGGAATAATTACAGATATACATAACAATCTGACAGCACTTAAATGTGTGGTGGCAAAATTGAATCAAATGGAATGTGATAAAATTATTTGCTGTGGGGATATAATTGGTATTGGACCAAATCCTGAAGAAACAGTTAATATATGATGCAAATTCCAAATTTAGTTGCTGTTCGTGGAAATCACGAAAGGTATTTACTTGAGGGAATGCCGAATGCGTATCCAAATGAGGAAAGAATGTGCTTTGAGGAAATGGAGCATCATAAATGGGAACATCATTTATTGTCTGTTCAGTCAATTGCTTTTCTTAAAGCTTTACCTTATCAGGCGGATTTAGAGGCAGATGGCATGAACATATCTGTTATGCATTATTGTATGGGCCGTGATGGGCATTATGTTAATTATAAAACAAATCCATCTGAAAATGATTTGAATAAAATGTTTGCCAATGTTAGAAGTGATATCATTTTATATGGGCATAACCATTTTAGAAATATTTGCAAAGGTGACAAATTATATGTTAATGTTGGTTCACTTGGCTGCCCTGCACAGGATAAAAATTTAGCGCGATCCGGTGTGTTGAAAATAGAAAAGGGGAATGTTGAAGTTGAACCAATCGACATAGAATATGATGTGAACGGTGTGATAAATTTGATTGATGAAATAAATTATCCTGATGCCGATAACATAAAAAAATTTTTTTATGGCCTTTGGTAAGGATTGTAAGTCTTGTTTCGTTCAGCAAGTTAAAAAGTATGCCATAGCAGATACCGGATTTTGAAATGTGCAGATATAAATTAATAAATGAAAAGCCACGAACTAAAAGTTCGTGGCTTTTTGCTATAAAACATATGCATTTCGTTAATAACTGTTCTTTTTATTTTTTATGTATTTTTTTATAAATACAAGTATAAGTGCACCCAAAGTACCGCCAAGGGTGTTGTAAAATAAGTCTGATATCTGAAAAGTGCCTAAGTGGAAAATCGCTTGTATACTTTCTATCAGAAGGGAAAGTGCAAAGGCAGCAGCAGTAGTTTGCACTATGGCTTTTTTATTTTTTTCATATCCCCATATTTGGCTGATTATGAAAGCCAAGGGGACAAAAATAATTATGTTATACAAAAAGGTAATATCATATTGATATTCCATCTCGCTGATAAGCCAGTTATCCCATAAGCTCCTGAAAGGGTCAGGCTCATATAGCCCTATCCTGCTGAAAATTGTAATCTGAAAAATAAATAATACCCAAAAAACGGAAACAAATATTTTTAAACTATTTTTTATTTTCATTTTTACAAAATCAATAAAGTTTTTGTCGCTTTTGTTCAGTTTAAAGCGAATCAGCAGGTAAACTGCCAATATAAATAATGCAGCTAAAAACGGAATGATAAAATATTTTTTGAGGATTAAAAGGCAGTTGGTTAATATTGTAATAAAGAATTTACGCATATCAGAAAATTTTATCCTTTATATAAGGGATTTTTAAGCATATTTTGTAAAGTACCTTATGGTTGTGAATGCATTTCCTTAAATAAAGCAGAACATATTTTTTTATATTGCATTTTTTTAGTGCTGCCTCGGCACCCTTTGATTTGCTGATTTGTCTGAACTTTTGTGAGGTGGAATTATCCGTACAAGGGTGGCGCAGCTGTGAATTACCTTTAACAGCCTCTTCAAGGGTTCTTTTATAAAGCGTTAAATTTTTACTCGATAAATTCAATAACGCTTCACCTTTTTGCGTGTTTACCAGAACAGCATTGATGCCGTTTTCCTTACTGCCTTCAAATTCAAGCTCTTCACCAAGACCCCAGAAATCGCCAAGTGTTATATCGGAAACACGTTCTTTTCTGGCGTAAGGGCAGCTGTAACAGTTTTTACGATAGCTGAATCCATCAAGAAAATGGCTTAAATAAAAGCTTTCGTAAACTTTGAGCTGTTTGAGTATATTATTATTTTTATCAAGATATTTTAAAACGTAATCATTACCGTCTCTGAAAAGCACCCTTTCAGCCTTGCCAAAATCGTTTTTCAGAATACCTTTTGAGTATGCCGAAAAGGTTTCCCTGTCTGGTGTTCCGTGGCAAATCAAATCAATGGTAAAAAGATTATCCGTTTTTTCATCTTTTAAAAAACAGTTAAGTCCCGATATCTGACATGGTGTTGCAATAAAAAGAATTTTTTTGCCATCTCTTAAATCCTTTTTTATTGCTTTAAAAATATACCCTGTATGTGCGTGAACATATTTTGAACCCTGTGCATTTTTCAACGCATCAATAGTATCATATTTTTTGAAATTAACCTTGAGTGAGTCGGAAAAAGAAGTAGTGTAAACTACTCCGCCGTCCATAATAAATTGCTTGGAAATAGTGGACGCGGTGCCGCCGGAAGTAGAGCTTTTTTGCACATTGCTGTCTGTGCTGTGTGCTGCATAAACCTCTCTTGGAAGCCTGAAATCAAGCTTGTTGTTAGCAGGGCATACCTTTTCACACATTCTGCAATGGATGCACTTTTTTTCATCTATTTGCGGATAGTGTGCATTTGATTCGTCCATTTTTATTTCTATGCAATTTACCGGGCATATGTTTGCACAGGCATAGCAGGCTGTGCAGTCACTTTTTTTGCATGGTTTATCTATCATAATTATCACGAATATTGTTTTCTAAAAATTGTTTTGAGCTTGTAATAAATTGAGAAAGCCTTTGATGAACAGCTGTGTAATCAATTGGCTTGTGTATTATTTTATTCATTTCGTCAATATTATCAACCAATCTTTCTCGCAGGTCGAGCAAATCAAGCAGCGATTCAATTCTGCTGTTTTGCCTGAAAGGATTATTCTGACTGTGTTTTTTCAGCACACAGAAGTTTTTTTGAAATATAATTGAAAAACACACAGCGTGAAAGGAATCTGTTAAAACAAATTCACTGTTTTCAATTAGTGAAATAAAATCGGCAGGGCCGAAAGCTATATTTTCGCTCGGTGCAATGTCTGCCATAAAATTTGTTGCAGGAATAATTATGTTTTTAATCCCAAGCGTGTTCTGTACTTTTTGGGCAGAACTGCGTATTACCTGACTGTCTCCCAAAAAATATGTTGTAAAGTATTTTTCACCGGAATTCAACTTATTGTTGCCCATTGTGTGCCAGAATTTCTTATCATAAAGCAGGGTAGGGTCACACACAACGTTTATATCAGACCTGCCTGTTATAGCTGAAAGCTCATTTTTGCAGGTGCTTTCACGAAGGCCTATAGCTCTGAAATCATCCAGATAGCTTTTGATATATGACTTTGCATAGTCAGGAATATAGCTAATTCCAAAGCTTGCAGCATAAGCGATTTTGATTTTATTTTTTGCAAATGCAAGATAATAGTTTTTATCAAGAATCTGTGGATTCCAGATTTGGTCGCTGCCACAGATAAATATATCAAATTGCGCATTAAGTTTTGCAAAATCATCAGCGCTTTTAACTTCGTCAGTAAAGCTAATGTTTGAAAGAAAATCGCGGAAGTTTTCCTTTTTTAAGTCATTTTCTTTTTTTAATTGTGTATTTAATTTTTCGGCAAACAGCTTGCTGTCATCATAAATGAAGTTTTTGATTTTCTGACAGGTTTTAAAAACAATATGCTCCATCTTTTTTTCTTTTGACTGAAGAATATTGTCTTTATTAGGCTTGTAAGCAATCAGCTTAACGTTTGCATTGAAGCTTTGCTTCAGATAATTCTGAAGTGCATATGCCTGCAATGCAGTGCCGAAATTTAAATTATCATACCAAGTAATTATGGCTATATTCATTTAATCATTCCTCAAAATTGATTTGTGTTAAAAATGAATTCTAACACGCCGTCTGACTTTTTGTGCATCATTTTCCTCAAGGGTAAAGATTGCTATAGCCATAAAGCCGATAAGTCCTGCTGAACTTGAAAGAATTGCCGCACCGACAGCATGAATCATATATTGTAAAAATGCTGCGTATAAAAATGCTTTGCGCTTGTGGTCAAAGTCCTTGTTACTGAAGGAAAGGAAAATTCTTACAAATATTGCCAGATACATAGCACCGCCTATCCAGCCGAATTGACCAAGAGCCATAGGCCAGAAGGTGTCACTTAAAAATGAGGAGTCATCGGGATTCATACCGAATAGCTTATCAAAACCATATTGATAATAAAGCTGGGAATAGCTCCTGGCGGCTCGGTCGGAACCAAAGGTTGCAAAGCCGGAGCCAAGCGGAAAATATCGGTTAGCTGTTTTACCTGCATATTCAAAGAACAGATGCCTTGGCGAATTTTCATTAAGCAGATAAGTTTCAATCTGGAACCAGCCTGCAGCCGCTAATACAACTAAACCAAGGATTATAATGCCGGGTGACAGGTGATCGTGTTTTTTGAAATAGAAAAATAATGCAACAAACATAATGGAAAACATTATCGGTGGTGATTTTGTTGCCAAAACAAGGCTTACAATTGCCATTGCATAGTAATAAGCTTTTTTTCTGTCGGTCATACGTGTGTTGCATACAAGAATACCAAAAATAAGCATATAAACAGCAACGTATTGGAAGTTGAAATCAAAAACGAATTTGAAAGATCTGATGCCGTAACGCATACTGCCGGACATACCGATATCCGTGACAAGTGATATAAGTGAGCAGCCGAAGGCAGCAATCGTATAGAGCTTCGCAACGGGAACAAGCATATTGATAACAGCCATTTTTTCTTTGTTGGAGAGAAAGTATTTTACAGCAAAAAATGCAAACAGCAGCTTCGTTTCTGCAACTACGTCAATTCCTATGTCTGATATAGAGCTTGTAAGTCCGCTTACAATATTAGATATGAGGCCTATAATGATTACACCGAATATAAGCGTAATGGTTATTGCATCGTGCCTGTCAAGCATTCTTCTGAAGAACAGAAGGTAAACCGCGCAGGCTATTCCTAAAAATTCGTCTGCATAGCCTCCGTTTTTGAAAAGCTCCAGCAAAATTAAAAACAGAAAGATAAACACCATAAATATACTCTTTATATAGTAGGTATGGCGTTTGTCTTTTTTTATTAAATTGGAATTCTGATTAAAAGTGTTTTCCATAATAAACAGCCTTGTTTTATTTGTATATATTTGAAAGCTTTGAATAATAGGAGTCATTTTCAAACTCTATATTATCAAGTTTGTTTGTTAATTTGTGAATCGGTGTCATTTCCTTTATTTGTTCAAAACGTGCCAAATCAAATTTTTTGCCAAGCTCCTGTGCCAGCATGTGCTGGTCTATATGATTGTAATTTGGAACCTGTTCCCAAACTTCATTGTATTTATCCGTTACCATTCTAAAGAAAATATGCATCAAAAAATATTGATTTAAGTACATACTTTTCTGCCAGTATATATGCAAAAGCTTTTCCGTTTCAAGCAACAGCAGATTATTGGGCTTACTATAAATAAACCAGCTGCCCATATTAATCATTTCCTCATCAAACCAGCCGTTTCTGTACACAAAAAAGTCTGCGCTGTAAACGTAATCGGGGATTTCTCCCGTTAAATAGGTCGTTGCATCAAGCCAAAGACCACCATGACGGTTTAAAATATTAATTCTTAACAAATCTGAAAAATGAGTGTTTGATATAATGCCTTTTTTCCATTTGTCAATAATGTAATCGGGCAAATCTGTGTAATCAAATAAATTGTTTTCATCAAGAACGATAATGTTTTTATCTTTAATATGGTACTTAACGGATTCAAAACAGTTTTTTACAAGCTCGGGCGCATTTTCAATGCCCTGAAGCCAGCAAATCCACACCGTATTGCTCATATCTTCACAATCATATTTTTTTATGCTTCCATTCTTAATGAAACGAGCGTATTTTTTGTTCAGCTTTGTATAGGTTTTATACATAGCATTAACGCCGCCCATATACTTATTGGCGTATCCGGTTTTATGGATAACAAAACCGCCGATTTCATCAAATAATGTATGAGATTTTATACTTTTTTTTACTGCATTTTTAAAGCCCATTATTTTTGTTTTCCTTTTTTTAATGCTGCTATAGCCTTTTTAGGGTATATAAAAATCATTGCAATCGGCAGCTTTTCAGCAATCAGATAAATTACTGCAGGCACTATAAATCCGGCTATAAGCCCCACTATAATGTGAATAAAAGGATTCATTATGCCAAGCTTGATAAGCACAGCTCTGAAAGCGGCCGAGGTAATGGTGTGCATAACATATACAGGCATAAAATATTTTGAAAGCTTTTGGCCTATTTTGTTGAGCTTTTCAGAATTTATTGTATTAAACAATAAAATGAAAAACATTACAAATAAAAAGCCGATTATAAATTTAACAATTTCATTATTGTTGTCAGCTCTGTAAAAATACGCACTTAAGCCTGTTGCCCCTAAAACAGATAAAATCATTATCGGTACAGCAAATTTTGTTTTAATATTGTCCTTTTCAAATGCAAGCAGAATGCCAAGTGCAAACCATATCAATCTGCCGCTGACAGAACGGAAAAGATATGGGGTCTGAACTTCATATATGTTTAGGACAATATAAAGTACCTTGAGTACTGCTGATACAGCAAATAAAATATATGCCTGTTTTTTTGTATTAAAATTAGGGATAATTAAAAAGAAGAAAAACAGGGTATAAAGGTACCAATAGGGTGCTATAGGGTCAATAAACAGCGTTTCAAAAAAATTGCCTGCTTCATTATTTACGCTGTCGGCAAATACTGTTTTTAAAACCAGGGTTATTATTGTAAAGGTGAAATACGGTATTCCAAGATTGATAAGCTTGTCAAGCACGTTTTTTCCCCAGGCTTTGGCAGAATGAACCCTGTTGCTGCATTGGTATAAAAAGGCGCTGCAAACAAAAAACAAAGGGACGTGAAAGGTGTATACACTTTGGATAATCAGCTTGTAGAAGGTGTTGTCCGGCAATATTCGGGATTCAACCATAGACATATAAAAATGCCCTAAGACAACAAGCACACAAGCAAAAAGCTTGATATTATCAATCCAAAAATAACGCTTTTTATTTATGCTGTTATTATTCATCATCAAATTCTATCGGCACAGCATCAATCATATCCCTGACTGTGCAGGGCTCTTTAAGACCAAGACTTGTGTATTGCTCGCTTAAAGCCTTGTGCTTCGCCTTTGCCTCCTCATACGTGCCAATAACTCTGGCAGGTATTCCTGCTACCACGCTGTTATCGGGAACATCGTGGGTAACAATTGCACCGGCTGCAACAATTACATTGCTGCCGATTGTAACACCCATATTTATTATTGCGTCAGCACCTATATATACATTATCGTGGATTTCTATTTTACCGTGGCGGCAAATATATTGATCTGTTTTATCCTGATAATTATATACTGCATGAGCAGCTGAATGTGTTACAAGTCTTACACCGGCAGAAATGACAACATTGTTATGAAGGGATACTAAAAAAGGTTCGGCAGGCAGAATTGTGCTTTGATAAAAGCAATGCTCACCGATGTGATGAAAAATATTTTTCTTTTTCAGGTATTCGACCTTTTTCCAGCCGTTTCTTATTGCCATCATTTTTATTTGCAAAATGGCACGTTTTATTGAGTCTTTGTTCATTTAGATTTATCCTTTATTGAGTGCACCTTTAATGTTGAATATTATATTTTTTAGTGTCAGTTTATGGCGGTTTTTCCAAAAGCTTTTTGCATAAAAGCGTACAGGGTGGCTTTTGCCTTTGCTTTTTATCAATTGCTTTGTTATGTTAAAATCCTTATCTTCAACTACATCAGAATATATTAAGTATTTGTCCTTATTGAAATCATTTATTTTATAGGACATTGGTCTGCACCAAAAATGTATGTACATATATTCTTGCGTATGTATTTTATCGTTATGAAGATAGTGCCTTAATAATTTGCCGTTTTCCCAGGTGAAAATTTGTCGATTGTTCTTATATTCTTCGTCAGGCAGAAGGTCAAGATGAAATTTGGTTTCGTATTTTGTAAGATTAGCAAATGTGATTTCGTCATAATAGGGAATATCAAGGTGCTTATAAATCTCCTCTATTCCTACCTCGTCAAAGGCGTGCCCTTCTGATTCTGAAAAAGCGGTTATATAATTAAGCTTGCCCGGTATGATTTCGCGGTAACGGCGGTTGACCTCCGGCGTATTTTTATATAGTGTTGAATGCGCGAGAAAGCCTATTTTTTCATATTTATCAAGGATTTCATCATTATAAAACTTCCTGATATCACCGAATAGTAAGTCAATATCACAATTACCCCAAAAGTCATATCCTTTAAGTTCTTCGGCAAAAATCTCGCCATATGCAATCTTATAATCGCAGAGTTTCCAACCGCGATCAAGAACAATGGGGAAATCATAGTGCTTTTGAAAGCGTTCTCTTATTTCGCTGAAAGTGCAATAATAAACCTTTACATTATTGGGATAATCATATTTTGTTTTATCATCGGTAAAAATAATAAAATTAACAGTAGGATTTGCAGCACAGCCTTTAAGCCAAAGCTGAAATCCTTTTCCCGGAAGTGTTCCAAAATACGGAATTACATAGCAAATTGATTTCATATTTATCCTCGATTGTTATGCAGCGTAATAAAAGCGTCTACCTTATTCGCTGTTGATAATGTTTTTCTGTAATTAAGACAGTTTTGAATGTATTTATTGTTTGAGGAAACTTCGTTAAGTGTGTCCTCATTCCAGTTGTCGTTAACTATTCCGAGCGAAAATGCATCAATATATGCTGCGTTATACGGTATGCCGGTTGTTATTACAGGTGTTGCAACGGCAATTGATTCAACAACGGAAATCATATTGTTATCTTTCTCGGTATAAACCAGCATTGCTTTTGCAGCTTTTAAATAATTAATTAAATCCTTGTGCAGCAGCTTGCCTGTGAAAATTACATTTTCTTCAATACCGAGTTTTTGGGTTAAAGCAATTAAATTATCCTTTTCAATACCCTCGCCCATAATATATAGCTTTGTGGTGTTGTTATATTTTTTTAAATACTTATCAAAGGCAAGGATGGACTTGTCAATTCTTTTTCTTTCTATCAGCTGTGAGCTTATTGCAAAATAATCTTCTTTTTCAGTTTGAGGGATGAATTTATCAAGATTTACCCCATGGTCAATGACTTCATTACTTACTTTTGAGCAATATTGCGATATGAATTTTTTTGCCTGCTCACTTCTGGCAACTACTAATGCTTTGCCAAAAAACAGCCTTGCAACAATACCATACCAAATCTTTGAAGCAATGCCCTTAAAAATCCTGTTGTGTTTGCCAAGCTCGTGCCACACAATAAGATTTTTTGGCGTTTTTACAGCCAGCATAAACGAGTTGAGTGAAAATACCTCGCTGGTTATGATTAAATCATAATTCCCTTTTTTGGCAATTTTTTTTACTTCAGGGCAATAGGGCAGCGTATTAACAGGAAACAGCTTTTTCAGCTTTGTTTTAAGCCAAAGCACCTCAAAGGGGTATTCTTCATCAGATGTCGGCTTGTAATCTTCAGCAGCAGCTAATGTTACATCTATCCCTTTATCTTTAAAAGCAAGGCATAAATCGTAAATCATCGTGTCTTTTATTGTTTTAACTTTTTTTACATTTCGTGTTTCACTTGTATAAATTATGGGATTTACGATTAATAATTTCATAACTTACTCCGTTTTAATTTACCCATTATGGACTTTAATGTGTCTGTTATAAGGTTATCCTTCAGCAGTAAAAGCATAGCTGCATATACGATTGCACCAAAAGCAATCAGCAATAATAGGGCAAGTATATTTTCAATTTTGCCATTGCGTATTTTTTCGCAGCAAAGTAATGCACCAAGCATTACGATTGAAGAAATGCCATATTTCCACATCGTAGTAAAAATAGGCTTTATGTCAATCTGTTTTGTTCTTCTGATAAAGTTGAACTCAAGAGCAAAAATAACAACTTCGCCGATTATGGAGCCTATGGCAGCACCAAGCGATTTTAATGATGGTATAAGTGCTAAATTAAATGCGATATTTGCAATACCGCCTATAATAACGATATTCATATATTTTTTGTGCTGTCCTGTTGCAACCAGATATTGACTGCCCGTAGCATCATTAAATCCCTTTATTATGAAAAGGCAGCTCATTACAGGCAAAAGTATTTTTACTTTATCGTAGCCCTCGCCAAAGAAAACAGGCACAAAAACATCAGAAACAGCAATGATTCCCATCATAAGCGGAAGTCCTAAAAACCATATAAATCTATAGGTTTTGTGCATATAATCCTGAACAGCTGCTTTGTTGTTTTTTGCAAACTCCTGTGCTATTCTGGGCAGCATTACTCCGCAAAGTGAGGTTATAAGCAAAAGGCTCATATTAATGATTTTATCAGATTGCTCATAATAGCCGTTTTCACTTGCATTTGAAAACCAGCCAATCATTGTTTTATCAACAACAGCATAAAGACTGCAGGCAATGGTGGGAATAAAAAGCTGTAAAACATCCTTGGTATGCTTAAAAGGATTAAGCTGTTTTATCTTTATTTTTACAAGATATTTTTTCAGATATACCCATATTGACATATTGCCGATTACAGTCATAAGCGACAGGCACAATACGTAAACAGGTAAATCGCTGCGCTCCTTAACAAATGCAAATATGCAGATAACATTTACTATTTTTATAACAAAATTTCTTACAGCAACCTTCTGGAATTCCTCCATTCCCTGTAAAAACCAGGCAACATCTACAAGAACGCCTAAAAGGTAAAAGGACTGCAGCAAGGCAATCTGTTGGTCATCAGCTATAAAAATTGCATAAATAAAATAGAGTATAGTTACGAAAACCGTAGGCACAGCTCTGAAAATTGCAATATTCCAGAATTCAATGCTCCTTTTTACCGGATCCTCCTGGTTCATTGCAATGATTTTATTGCCAAGGGTACCTGCGCCAAGTGTTGCAAACATGGTAAAATATGTAACCATTGCAAAGGTATAGCTATAAGTTCCTACACCGTCAGACCCAAGAACACGTGAAATATAGGGTGCAGTAATCAATGGCACGATTATGGCAAATATTTTATAGCTGGCATTAAATATATAGTTTAATTTTATGCTCTTTTTTTTCATTTTGAGTGCGCTTTCGTAATTTATCTTAATTTCTGCTGTGCAATATCTGCATCAACAATTTCTTCGCCGGATTTGTTCTTAAGCTGTTCTCTTGATAAATCCGAAAGGCCGTCGTTAATTACTGCGTTCATATCACAGGTAGACAGCTTATCAAGCTCTTCCTTCGTAATCTTCCCGTCACGCAAATCGCAGCAAATCTGATTTTCGTACATTGAATATTTTTTATCTTTGAAGAATCTTAAAAATTTATGCTTGATTACCCAAGCAGCAGGTTTTTGGATATACTTATGCATAGCAGGGGATACAGAGCCAATCATCCAGCACTGTCTGTCGCAATGGCGTACTTTTTCGCGCACCTTTTCAGATTGTTCACTGTTCCACAAGGTATCCCAATCACTTTCGTTAAGATTACCCATAACCTCTTTTTCTTTCGTTCCGTTACAAGGCATAACATCGCCGTAAGGGTCAATAAAGAATGTGTCAAACGCCATGTCGCAGGGCAAAAGTCTTTTCTGACCGTAAATATAATTGATAAGTCCGTGGTTGAAATAAGCCCTGAACCATTTTTTTGGTGAATTGGACTTTAAAAGCTCATTGATAAGGTTTTCAAATTCCTTGGCAACCATCGGTCTGTCTTTAATAATATTTTTTGCTTCAACAAAATAGAAAGAGTTGTGAAGAGATGCAGTTGCAAACTCCATATTCATCTCATCACTTAATTTATATAAGTCTACAAGATCTTTTGCATTTGCATCCTGAACAGTCATACCAAAGCCAACATCGGGATGGTTCATTTCAACAAGCTTTTTGAGCGTTGCATAACCCTTGTTAAAGCCATCGTCAAGTCCACGGATAGAATTATTTGTTTCTTCAAGTCCTTCAATGGATATTCTGATTCCCACATTAGGAAATTCCTTGCAAAGCTCAATAATTCTATCTGTAAAAAAGCCGTTTGTTGAAATTACAATTCTGTCACTCTTTTTGTAAAGCTCTCTTACAATATCCTTTAAATCCTCACGGATGAACGGCTCGCCGCCTGTAATATTGGTGAAATACATAGGGGGAAGCTTTTTTATGGTTTCAACAGTTATTTCTTCCTCCGGTTTTGAAGGCTTTTTATATCTGTTGCACATATTGCATCTTGCATTGCAGCGGTATGTAACGATTACTGTTCCGTTTAACTTTTTCATATCTTATCTCCGTTATCTTTGCGCTATTTCTTTTGCAGGCACTCCGCCTACTATAGTGTAATCAGGTATGTCTTTATTGACTACAGCACCTGCTGCAACTACACAGCCTTTGCCGATTTTAACGCCGTCAAGCACTATGGCATTTGCACCTATCCAGCAGTCCTCGCCGATTTCGATGCCTTGCCTTGAGGCACCCTGTAAATATATTGGGGTGTTTCTGTCGCTGAATATATGATTTTCTGAAAAAAGCTTAACACCGGGTCCGAAAATTGTAGAGTTGCCGATTTTTACTTTTCCTCTTACAGAGATAAAAGCATCAGCTGCAATGCCTACATTATCGCCGATTTCAAGGCTTTCACCAAGTTCTCTTATAACGCCGGTGCATTCAATAATGCTGTTTCTGCCAAGTGAAAAATTATTGCCGATTTTAACGCCGTTTTTGCACATCGCATTTATAAAACAGCCGTCTTCAATTGTCAGTCCCGAGCCGCATTCCATATGCTTTTTTGCACGAATCGTAACTCTTTTTCCGATAAATGCAATTTTGCCGGAATGCTTGAATCCAAGCTTGCAGAAAAAGCCTCTTATAAGCATTGCAATACGCACAAATACAATTCCAATTAAATCAGAATCGGTTATATTTTCGTCGATTACATATTCCCTGTGTTTGATTTTGCTTATGATTTTTGATACAAGTTTTACCATTTTTTCTCCTCAATCAGGTTTTCGTATATTGAAATAACCTTGTTTGCGTATTGATCAATTGTATTTTCGTTTTGCATTTCGCAGATTTTGCTCATATTTTCAAGCAGTTCAGTATTATTGTAAAGTGTTTTGATTTTTTTGCTCAAATCAGCTTTGTCATATGCTTTGAATATGTCTCCTGTCCTGCCGGGTGTAACAAGCTCTTTTGAGCCACCCAAATCAGAGCATAAAACCGGTGTTCCCAGCGATATGGATTCAAGTATTGACATCGGGCAGTTTTCATACCATTCTGAAGGATAAACCGAAAAAACGGCATTTCGTATAAGGTTGTTAAGCGCATCACCCGATTTGAAGCCTACGCATTTAACATTGCTTATGTTTTCGCATAAATCCGAAAGCGGACCTGTTCCTGCAAAAACAAAATTAATTTCATTCAGCTCCTTGCAAACCTCAAGCAGGGTTTTTATTCCTTTTTCAACACTTAATCTGCCGAAATAAAGTATATATTTTTCTGATTTATCTTTTGGTTCAAGATTTACTTGCTCCAAAGCAAAGTTATGAATTACAGTCAGCTTGTTTTTATCAACACCTGCTGCTTCAATTGTGTCTGCCATAAAGCGGCTTGGGCATATGTAACAATCTACAAGATTGTAAGTGTCTTTTTTGTGATAATAATAGGATTCAAATGCTGCAGCTGCACTTTTCAGCGCCGAGCCGTGTACACATTTATTTTTTATGCAATTTAAGTATTTTTTATTTTTGCATATGTCGCATATTTTTTCCGTCTGTTCGTTATACATTCTGTGATTAGGGCAGGCAATCTGCACATCGTGAACAGTCTGCACAATGGGTATATTGAATTTTTTTATTGCATAAATTACAGATGGTGTGAGCTGAAAGTTAATATTATTAAGATGAACAATGTCAGGTTTAAAGTCCTTTATTACCTGCTCAATTTTGCTTTCAGCCTCTTTTGAGTATATGCTTTTGAGTGAATATTTTATTTTTGAAACAGCACCGGAATTTCTGAAATCAACAGTATCCGTGTAACAATTTATGGAATTTGAAACACATCTGTCCCGGCTGTCCATTCCGAAGTATTCAACCTTGTGCCCCATAGATTCAAGGTAATCACCAAGATTGATCATATAGGTTTCTGCACCGCCTGCACGGTTGAGAAACTTATTAACCATTAAAATTTTCATTTATTCACCCTTTAACATAAAATGCATTTCGCTTATCAGATAAATATTTTGATTAATTGTTTTTGTTATATAGATTCAATGTTTTGTCTGTAATATCAGACCAATTATATTTGCTGCATATAAAGTCAGCAGCTGTTTTTTTATACGCATCAACAAGGGAATTATCATTTATGAGCATTTCAAGCTTCTGCTTCAGGTCATTGGCATCATCCGTTTTGAAAGTAACCGCCTTGTCCTCACATACCTCTGTACATTCGGGAATATCCGATATAAGGCAGCAGTTGCCGTAGCTCATAGCCTCAAGCAGGCTTAAAGGCATTCCCTCAAGGCTGCTGGGCAGGCAATAAATATATGCGTTTGCGTAAAGCGATTCAAGCAATTCGCCCTGAACAAAATCTGTAAAAATGATTCTGTCATCATCACTTGCAAGCTGTTTAACTTCATTCATATAATCGCTTGTGTGGCTGGCACCGCCTGCAATAACAAGCTTTTTGGATGTATATATATGTCTGTAGGCTTCAATAAGTGTATGAACACGTTTTTCAGGCACAATTCTTCCTAAAAATAAAATATATTCATTTTTCTTTAAACCGTATTTATTCTGAATTTCGGTATCATCCTTGATTTCGGGCCTGTCAATTCCATTCGGTATAAAAACAGTTTTTCTGTTATAGGTTTCAAGAAAATAATTTTGTGTATTTTGAGAAAGAACGATGATTTCGTCAGCATATTTTGCTGCATTTCTTTCACCAAGCTTTAAAAACTTTGTTGCAAAGCCGCCCCATTTAGAGCGCTGCCAGTCAAGACCATGAATTGTTACAATTGTTTTTTTACCCATAAGTTTAGGCAAAAACGACATAAATGCAGGACCCTCTGCGTGGATATGCACAATGTCAAATCTACTGAAGCTTGCGCGGATTGCTGCAAGTGCACTGTAAACAATAGCGTTTAGCTTGGCATTTTCAAAGGTGAAAACATTTTTCAGCTTAACCCCATTGTACTCCTTTAAGCCGCTGCCAACTTCAAATTCTTTGCCGGAGACATGGTGCCCCTTACGGTTATAGGCAACAACAGAATTTCCCCTGGCAGCCATCTCTGTCGAAAGCTTTTCCACAACAATTTCTATTCCGCCCTCACGTGAGGGTATTCTTTTGTGACCAAGCATTGCAATTTTCATAGTAAATAGTACCGCCGTTTTTTATTCAGCACCTTTATGAGTTAAAACAACCCCGATGGTTTTGAATAGAATTTTTATGTCAAGCAATATTGACCAGTTATCTATATATTCGCAGTCAAGCTTAACAACATCTTCAAAGTTTTGAATGTTTGATCTGCCTGATACCTGCCACATACCGGTTATGCCCGGTTTTAATGAAAGTCGCCTTTTATGGTGGCTTTCATATTGCTCAAATTCGTCTATAGTAGGGGGTCTTGTTCCCACAAGGCTCATATCGCCCTTAACAACATTCCAGAATTGAGGAAGCTCGTCTATGCTTAATTTCCTTATAATTCTGCCTACTTTTGTTATTCTTGGGTCATTGTCCATCTTAAACATTAAGCCGTCCATTTTGTTTTGAGCCATAAGTGCCTGTTTGCGTTCTTCAGCATCAGTATACATTGAACGAAGCTTATAGATATTAAATATACGTCCGTTTTTGCCGACTCTTTGCTGCTTAAAAATAAGCGGACCTGGAGATTCAAGCAAAAGCGGGATTGCTGTTATCAAAATAATAGGCAATGAAATAATTGTTCCTATAATTCCGCCTACAATATCAAAAACTCGTTTAATTACCAGGTGGTTTTCACCAAATACTGTAGGTGAAAATACAGCCATAGGGTAATCCGCTTTAACCTCACAACTGATATTGTCAAATTTACTGTTTTGAACAATGGTTTCAAGTGAAGGAATGTTAACGTTCACGACAATTCCCATATCCTCCAGCTCTTCGATAAGAAGGGCAACATCAATGTCGCAGTCAGCAGGAAGGTTTATGTATACCTCGTCAAGTGACGCTGTACGTATCCAGCCCATAAGGTTATCCTTGTTTGCAACCACAGGAACGGAATTTATATGGCTGATTTCTGTCAGATTGCTTTGAACGGCAATATTTCCTCCGTTTAACTGCTGTTTGTAAGATTTATAAACTCCATTTTCATAAACAGTGTCGATAAGCGCAACAGCCTTTACGTTTTTTGACCAGTCCATAAGAAGCTCGGGTATGAATTGCTCACCTCTGGCTGTTGTTGTAATAACGCCTGTCATAGTTGCATATTTGCTGTTGGGCATCTTTTTTATCATTGCTCTTTTAAGAATAAAGCGCCCTGCAAGTGAAGAAGCACAGTAAATTATAAAACTGCCCAAGAACATATATCGTGAGTTGATGATTAAGTTTTTAGTTATCAGCAGCAATACGGAAATAAGTCCGTAAGTAAGAACGCAGTTTCGCAACGTGGAAGCAATTTCCATAGGCTTGCTTCGCTTTAAAAGATTTATAGGTGATGAAAAGCAGAAAAAGATTATCATAAACGAAAATATTACTGTAATAATATATTGCGTCCAGTAATCTATTGAAAAGTCCGGGATTTTGTGCAGGATTACATATTTAAATGCAAAATAGCTGACTATATTTGAAATCAGCAATGAAAAAAATCCTACAAGAAATTCTCCGACCTTCTGAATTTTTACTCTGTTATCCATTTAAACATCTACTCTCATTTGTAATTATAATATCCGCCATAGTTGTAATTGTAGCTGTATTTATATCCTCTCTTGTAGTAAGATGAGTAACGCTTGTCTGCAGCAGAAACATCATTTGTTACAAATCCTATGATAGGTGCATTAATCTGCTGAAGAGAGTTAACCGTTGTTTTAACCTCCTGCAAATCTGTAGTTTCGGTTTTTATAATGATAATGTAGCCTGTGGCTTTTAATGCAAATGCAGTTGCATCGGTTACCAGGTTTACAGGCGGTGTGTCGATAATAACACAATCATAATGCTCTTTTACAAATTCCAGCAGCTTATCCATACGTACGGATGATAAAAGCTCTGCCGGATTTGGCGGGATTTTACCTGCTGTTAGAACAGATAAATTTTCAATATCGGTTTTGGAAACCGTGATGCTGTCTGTAAGACCTGCAAGAATTTCCGACAGGCCGTTTTTTACAGGAATTGAAAACATTCTGTGCACTGTGGGGTTACGCATATCGGCATCAATAATCAATGTGCGTTTGCCCATTTGAGCGAATGATATGGACATATTGATTGCGTTTATTGACTTACCGTTATTAGCGGTAGGGCTTGATACAACAAATACCGGGCACTTTTCTCCTTGCTGCGTGAAAAGCAAGTTGGTTCTTATTGAGTTATAAGCCTCTTTAACAATGAAAGGGGAATCAGCACAAAGAATTTTTCTTTGATCATTACGGCTGAATCCTGAAGCTTTGTCAGCTTTTTTGTTTTTTCCAAAAAGTTTTTTTGCTGCCATAATTATTCACCCTCCTTTTTTACGCTTGAAATGTCTATTGAAGGCTTTGGTGGTTCAAGCGTATCTATATTTTTAGTGCCTGATGCCTTTTCTGTAACGGGAAGAAGCCTTGGAATGGAGCCGATAATAGGAATATCAAATTCCTTTTCAAGATCGCTGTTTCCGTGAACCTTTGTGTCAAATAATTCTTTGATAAAGAAGAACAGGAAGGAAATGGCAAAGCCTGCTAAAAGGCCTATTAAAATATTCTTTTTAAGGTCAGGAGATGACGGGGATGAGGGGAGAGTTGCATAGTCGATTACCTCAACTCCGCCTACCTTAAGTATTCTTACAATCTCTTCGGGGCAGGTATCGGCAATTGCATTTGCAACATCCATAGCAAGCTGCGGGTCAGTACTTGTAACGGACACCTGGAACGCCAACGTTTCCTCGTATTGTGAGCAGCTCATCATATTTTTTACCTGGCCAGATGTTATTCCGCCAACCTTGTCAGCTACCTTTTCGGTAAAGGTGGTACTTTTAACAACAAAAAGGTATGTATTAACAAGCTTTTGTGATGCGTCATATTCACTTGCGGTAATAGAACTGTTGGCACCAATTCTGTTATCGTTGCTGCTGTAAACATAAAGCCTTACAGTAGCTGTATATTTTGGCTCGATAAAGAAATTTGTAAAACATCCTGCAATTGCAGCACCTATAAATGCAGCAAGAATGATAAATACAAATTTCTTTTTGAGCATTGTAAATATTTTTCTTAAATCAATATCTATTTCTCTGTTTTCTTCCATAACCGTCCTCCGCGAAATTTAAATTAAGTATAACAATACAAGCCTATTATATCAAAGGAGATGTTACTATGTCAACTAAATATATAAAATTATAATTTAAATATATAATATATTAATTTTAAAATACAATATAGAGGTTTTATCAATATCATTCACAAATTCAGTATTCTATGTAATAGTAAAACGTTATTGTGCGGTTGATATAATTGTTTTTAAAATCTTTTATCGTTACAAAATCCATATCAATTGGCATATTTTCTATTTTGTATACTATAATTCCTTCTTTAGAAAGTGTTTTGATAATATGGTTTTTTATGATTTGATTTGCATATATTTTATAGCCTTGTCTGTTTATAAAATGGCTTTTTTTACGATATGCCGGCTCAAAAACAATAAGATTCGCTTCAAACGGCACTTCAATTCTTCGCTTTTAATTATCAAATTTTATACCGTTGAACTGGTTTACACCAATATATTCATCAACATATTTTTTTACAAGATGAAATCTTCCGTCAATTCTTTTAAGATTATTTTCACTAATGCTGTATTCACCCATATAAGCCATGTTTTTTATAATTGATTTTATGTTCTTTACAAGTCTTTCATCAAATTCGTCGAGCAGGGCTTTGTCTAAACTCATATTGTCATGTAGTTTTTTTATACGTTCTTTTTTTAGGTCCTCTTCAACAGCTTCCTTTGTTCTTGAAATATTGTTTAATTCATCTGAAAAATTTTGCATTTACCTGTACCTCGTCAAATTTGAATATAAATAACTGAAGTTAACATATGATATTATAAACAATACGTTTATTAAAATCAACAAAAACGCATTAATATTTTGCGCTTTTGTTTATATAATTAAACAAAAGGTGATGTTATGAATTTGGATAATGAATTTTCTGAAAAAATCGGTAAGCGTATTTTTGAAAGACGAAAACAATTGGGAATGACACAGGAAGAACTTTCGGAAATAATTGATACTACGCCTCAGGCAATATCAAATTATGAACGAGGAGAGCGTGAACTTAAAGCAAAGGCCTTGCTTGAAATTGCACAGGCACTTAATGTTACTACTGATTATTTGTTGCTGGGAAAGTGGGATTCACTCTCATCAAACATAGAAAATAAGCTTTTGCAGTTGCCGGAAAATGATGTGCAGCTGATAAATGATATTGTAGAAAATTGTATCAGGCTTGCAAAAAAATAAATGCTGTTTCACAAAATATGTGAAGCAGCATTTTTTATGGGTTAGAATTTGTAATCAATTGCGATTGAGGATTCCTGTACACTATGGATGTATTTTTTTACAACATCACAGTGGTATGGGTCATTTTGGTAATCGTTGAGTGCGTTTTCATCCTCAAATGTTGTTTCAAGAACAATATCGTAAGAACGCGGGGAATGAAGAAAATCAATACCAACCTCAAGACTTTTCAATTGTGGCACATTACCATTCATTGATCTGAAAATCTGTGCTGCTTTTTCACAGCTTTCCTGGCTGTTGTCTTTAAGTTTAAAACAAACAATATGTTTAACCATAATAACTCTCCTAAATATATTTTTGCCGAATCCTGTCAGTAATTTGAAAAAATCGGACTATGTATGATTTTTTCATAAAATCAAATTTTTAATTTATAAATGTTAAAAGCCACGGAAATATTTACCTCCGTGGCTTTTTGCAGTTTAATTCATTGTGTGAATATATTATTTAGCAATATCGCTGGCTCTGGATTCACGGATAATATTAACCTTAATCTGACCGGGATATTCCATATCACTTTCAATTTTCTTTGCGATTTCATGTGCAATATAAGGCATTCTGCTGTCATCAATAATGTTTGGTTTAACCATAACTCTTACTTCACGGCCTGCCTGAATAGCATATGCTCTTTCAACACCGTCAAAGCTTGTTGAGATTTCCTCAAGCTGCTGCAAACGTTTAATATAATTCTCAATATTCTCACGTCTTGCACCCGGTCTTGCGGCAGATACTGCGTCTGCAGCCTGAACAAGACAGGCAACAGCTGTTTTGCATTCAATTTCACCATGGTGAGCAGCGATAGCGTGGATTACACCTTCGCCTTCCTTATATTTTCTTGCAAATTCAACACCAAGAGCAATGTGTGAGCCTTCCATCTCGTGGTCAAGAGCTTTACCGATATCGTGCAAAAGGCCTGCTCTTCTTGCAAGTCTTTCATCTGCACCGATTTCAGCAGCCATAAGACCTGCTATGTAAGAAACCTCAAGGCTGTGCTTGAGCACGCTCTGTCCATAAGATGTACGGTATTTCAGTTTTCCTAAAAGCTTAACAAGCTCCGGATGAAGTTGTCCGCAGTTAGCGGAAAGAACTGCTTTTTCACCCTCTTGTTTAATGGTTGCATTAACTTCACGGGTGCTCTTTTCAAAGCATTCCTCAATTTTTGTGGGATGAATGCGTCCGTCCTGAATAAGACGTTCAAGTGTGAGCCTTGCAATCTCTCTTCTGACAGGGTCAAAGGAGCTGATTGTGATCGCTTCAGGTGTATCATCAATGATGAGCTCAACACCTGTAATTGTTTCGATAGAACGGATGTTTCGTCCCTCTCTGCCGATGATTCTGCCCTTCATTTCATCGTTAGGCAAAGCCACAACAGATACAGTCGTTTCAGCTGTGTGATCAGCTGCACAGCGCTGAATAGCAGTGCTGATAACTTCACGTGCCAGAATTTCGCTCTGGTCGTGAATCATTTGCTCATATTCAAGGATACGCTTACTTTTTTCAGTATCAAGCTCTTCACTGAGTGTTGCAAGAAGCTGTTCTTTTGCTTCCTGCTGCGTAAGTCCCGATATGCGTTCAAGCATATCAAACTGGCTTTTCTTAATGCCGTCAATTTCGAGTAGTTTTTCATCAAGCTGCTTTTGCTTATCGCTTAATGATTCTGTTTTTTGTTCAAGTGAATCCGCACGCTTGTCAAGGTATTCTTCCCTTTGATTTAAACGTGTTTCCTGCCTTTGAACCTCACTTCTTCTTTCACGGATTTCTTTATCCGCGTCAGAACGAAGCTTGTGAATTTCATCCTTTGCTTCAACAAGGCGAGCTTTTTTTGTTGCTTCAGCCTCTGATAAAGCGTTGTTGATTATTTTTGTTGCCTCCTGTGTAGCGGAGCCAATTTCTTTTTCACTGGTTTTTCTGCGGTGCTCGCCGCCGACAACAAAACCAACTATACCAAAAATAACAGCGCATACTACGCCGACAATAATAGGAATTATTATACTACTACTCATTCGTTAACAGCACCTCCTTCTGTTTAAAATTCTCGAAAATATCATCAGAAAAGGTACAGTTTAATTGCGATTAAACCGAGATTTCAGCATAAATTGCGAGTTGAAATACCCGCCTGAATACGCAAAATGTATTATTGTCTAAAACCTCTATAATAATATACACCTATATGTTGTATATGTCAAGTGCTTTTAGGTTGGGCAATGCATAGTAATCTGTACCATGGTTTAATTTAACAATTTTGTGCGGTATATTCATTAAGCATAGTTTTGTGGATTTTGTGCACAATAAAATGATTGACAATTAAATTTACCGGTGTTATCATATAACTGTTAAAACATTGATAAGGATATGGCTTATTTTTTGAGCTTTCAGAGAGTGTGCGGCAGGTGAAAGCACATAGCAGGAAATTTAAGTTACCACCTTTGAGTGCCTTTAATACAGGCCGTTTTGCTTGCGTTACAAAGCATATGAGTGGTGCATTATGCACAATTCAGGTGGAACCGTGGATTTTTTATTCACCCTGATTTTTCAGGGTGAATTTTTTTATTTCCATCAAATTATAACAAATAAACGGAGGGTTATACTATGATAAAAATTACTTTAAAAGACGGCACAGTCAATGAATATGAAGTGCCCATGTCAGCTGCAGACATTACAAAAGAAATTTCAATGGGTCTTTACCGCAATGCCTGCTCCTGCAAAATCAACGGCGAGGTTATGGATTTAAGAACAATTGTTGATACGGATTGTACATTTGAAGTTTTAACCTTTGATGATGAGGACGGAAAAAAGACCTTTAATCATACAGCTTCACACATTATGGCGCAGGCTGTTAAAAGACTTTATCCCGAGGTTAAGCTTACAATAGGTCCTGCAATTGACAGCGGATTTTATTATGATTTTGATACTGAAAAGCCGTTTTCACCCGAGGATTTGGAAAAAATCGAAAAGGAAATGAAAGCAATTGTTAAGGAAAATCCTGAAATTATCCGCTTTGAGCTTGCTCCTGCTGATGCCATTAAACTTATGGAGGAAAAGGGTGAGCCATATAAGGTTGAGCTTATCAATGAACATGCTGAAAAAGGCGAGCCTATAAGCTTCTATGAGCAGGGTGAATTTACAGAGCTTTGTGCAGGTCCTCACCTTATGGATATGAAGGTTGTAAAGGCATTTAAGCTTACAAACTGTACAGGTGCTTACTGGCGCGGTGATGCGAAAAATAAAATGCTTTGCCGTGTTTATGGTACTGCTTTTCCAAAGGCTGCAATGCTTGAGGAGCATTTACAAAAGCTTGAGGAGGCTAAAAAGCGTGACCATAATAAGCTTGGAAGAGAGCTTGAATTGTTTACAACAGTTGACTATATCGGTCAGGGCTTGCCGATAATGCTTCCTAAAGGCACTAAAATCATTCAGATTTTACAGCGTTGGGTTGAAGACGAGGAGGCAAAGCGCGGCTGGCAGCTTACCAAAACACCACTTATGGCAAAATCCGATCTTTATAAGATTTCAGGTCACTGGGATCACTACAAGGACGGTATGTTTGTTTTGGGCGATGAGGAAAAGGATAAGGAAGTATTTGCACTTCGCCCTATGACCTGCCCGTTCCAGTATCAGGCTTATCTTAATAAGCCGCGCTCATATAGGGATTTACCTCTTCGCTATGACGAAACCTCAACTCTTTTCAGAAATGAGTCCAGCGGCGAAATGCATGGTCTTATCCGTGTCCGTCAGTTCACAATTTCAGAGGGTCACTTAATGTGCACACCGGAGCAGCTTGAGGATGAATTCAGAGGCTGC